>OLWI01000007.1_pt1 | contig 292030 bp, 208 predicted proteins | sample 1673731 | NCBI WGS metagenome assembly OLWI01 (sample SAMEA103958125, study PRJEB25191) | human gut metagenome
ATACTATCTGTCAGCCACTTACGTTTGAGTTAGTTTTTCTCAATATCAATGTATTTAAGGACGAAAAAATGCGAAAAAAGTTAGATTACGATTATTGTTCTGCTTCCCCTATACTGGAATGGCTGGGTGACAAATGGGCTTTAGTTGTCTTATTGAAGTTACACGAAAATGGAGTAATACGTTTCAATGAACTATATAAAACAATACCTTCTATTTCAGAAAAGATGCTTTCTACCGTTTTGCGTTCATTGGTAACGGACGGATTAGTGAATAGAAAAATATATCCATCAGTACCCCCAAAAGTAGAGTATTATATATCTGAATTGGGTGAAACCTTAATTCCTCATTTGGAACACTTGAAGCAATGGGGGCAAGAGAACTTTGAAACGATAATGGAGAACAGACAAAAAAACAAGTATTGATTTTTAGTGCAAGGTGCAAGTATATATCTCTGTATATAGCTTGCACCTTGCACTTATAGTAGGAATATAAGTTCTAATATTTTTTATTTTGCTTATTATATGAGTTCTATACAGAAAAATAATATGGTAAACCAAACATCAACAGGTTATAATTGCAGTTTTAAGATTTTGCAATCTATCTAGTTTGCAAAATTGAGCAAAATTATATTTCCAGGCTTCTTTGCTATGCCCCGTTTTATGGTTCAATGTTTTTTTTGCATGACAAGATATCATGTGAATTAAATAATCTTTTCCTGAAATAATTTTTAAAAAACTATCTGCATTTTTAGGGAACATTCTTTCTAATAATGACAATTCTCTTTCAAATTCAGATTCCGTAATTTTCCCCTCTGATATCAAATTATTTTTAATTAAATTTTGCTCCAATTCTATTTTAGATAAATCTAAATTGAAGTTTTTGTCATAATATGCACTTAGAGAATACAGATTAAAATAACCTCTATATTTTTGGTCTAACGCCTTATAATAAAAAAGTGTTATTAAAGCATCTTGATGTTGTTGAATTAAAGAATCAAATTGAAATAGAACTTTTATTTCATCATATTCTTTTTCTCCATGAAAATTACAAAGAGCATTACACACACTTTCTTCATCTATAACAAGATTTTCCATACAATATGCATCAAGAACGAATAAATTAGGTATGACCTGCTTAGGATTGAACATAAGATAAATATCCCCGTCAACTATGTATATTTTCTTTCGAGTAACATCATTATCTTTTTGGCAAGCCTCAATAACATCATCTGAGGACCCCAAAGGATATACATCATGAATATTAATCCCTGAATCTTTCAAGAGGCGAATGAATAGCTTCTTATAAAATGGTTTATCCTTATTTTCATCTTCTGTATAAATATCAATATCGTTACGATATGCTGTAAAAATAGAAGCAACCTGTTCTTGCTCACTAGAAAACTCTAATCCCATATCAATTCATCATTGTTAAATCAATACAATTTTCTCTACGAGAAATGTGAGAAATAATAGCAGGAGCATGAGTCGCTAGTATAAATTGTGTATCAGAACTTGCCTTCAATAAAGCATCTACAAAGATTTCCTGCCAACTAATATGTAATGATAACTCAGGTTCATCTATTATAAAAATCGACGCATTTTTACTTTTCTTATGAAATACTATATGAGCTAACATTACTATTAGCTGTTTTTCTCCTGATGATAATTCAAAAACTGTATTTGTTTTTTTGGAGTTCTTGATTTTAATCTTTATTTCTCCCTTATTATCCACTTCTATTTCTTTTCCACTTTCTTTAAAAAAGAGGTTAACACTCTCTACGAATCTAAAAATAGGTTCTTTTAGCCTTTGAATATTTTCAGAATATTCATTCGCATATCGTATAATATTATCGATTTTCTCTATTTGAGAGCAATTAACTAACCATTGGAGCAATGCCTTTATATAATCTGGATTTGTATTTTGGTTACTATCAAGTGAAGATGTTGTGGATAATACCATAAGAGTATTCTTTATTGAATCAAAATATTCAGAAAATTGTTTCGATAAATCTTTGACTTCAAGTTTATCTATAGCATCATTTAACTTTTCCCTTCGCTCATCTAACTTCTCCAATTCTATTTGATATTCAATATTGGGTATTGTAAAATGTTCTTCAACTTTAAAGGATTCTGAAAACACTTTTTTTCTAAATAATTCAGATAAGGAATATTGACTTTGAGCATTTTTGCGAACATGAGTATGAAACATATCCTCAATTTCACTTAATGCAGAATCTACGGAATCAAATAACAAGTCTATGTTAAGATTCCTTCTTCTTGAATATATCGCTTCCCTTTCAAACGGCATAATCCGAATATTGTCACTAACTCTTCGATTTAATCCTAAAAATAAAGGAGTTCGCAAATTTCTAATTTCACGAACAACATTTAAATCTTCAAAATCATAAATTGCACGATTTAATTTTTCCAATTCAAGACTTTCACGTACAGTTCCTCTTTGTGCAGTAATCAAATCCGAAAAAATAAATTCATCTTCAATCAATTTAGATAGTGAAGGTTCTTCATAGGATAATTTAATTACATTCTCTTTTTTTATACATTTTATGTGAATTAGGTTTGATTGAGAATTTAAAAGTCTTTCACAAGTCAAATGAATTTCCGAGAAATCTATTTGAGATAACTCTATATATGAGGGTGTTAATAATCCAGAAAGCAATTTTAATATTGTGGTCTTACCAGTGCCATTTATTCCAATTAAAAAAGTCAAACTCTCATTAAAGGATATATCAAAATTCATATATCCTCTAACACGTGTACCTATAAATCTTTTTAACTTCATGATATATATAGTTTGAATTTATGATTTAGCAGGACAAAGATACAATTAAATTATTCAAAATGTATAAGTTACAACAAACACTTTTTTAGTTAGAATCAAAATTTTGAATTGGACAAATCAAAACTCCTATATTAGTGCAAGGTGCAAGTATATATCTATATATAGCTTGCACCTTGCACTAACCTTAGAATGTTTATTTTCAACGGTTTGCATAATCCAAAAATAATGCATACATTTGAACTCAAGATATTGGCAGACAGACACCGGACAACAGCAAACAGTTTTTAAGGACTAAAGCATGACGGATACAAAGCCGAAATTTCTGAAAGTACTGATATTGAGGAAGAAATAACGTTTGGTTCATAACCCAGGCGGATCACATAAGAACAAAGCCAAACGGCGACAAAAAAGAGACAAGTCCTACAATATCAACGTATTGTAGGACTTTTTTTTATGTTTCCGTCTTGCCTGAAAGACAAAAAAGGGGCACGAAAAGACACACTTTAGTATCCAAATCGTACCCCCTTCCCCAAAAAACGATTAGGGGGTACGATTGTCGGAAAATGGCTTACTTTTGACGTGATTTGTCTATACTCTATTTATCTCATTTACAGTGATTAAAATTAGTTTTGCAATCTAAAAAAAGTGAGATTATGAAAAATGAAAAGAGTACATTCAGCGTATTGTTTTACCTGAAAAAAGACAAGATGAAAAAGAATGGTTTAGTACCCATTCATGCCCGTATCACAATCAACGGCAAACAAACCCAATTCAATACCAAGTTAGAAGTCTTTGAAACTAACTGGAAATCCGGCAGAGCCATAGGTAAATCTATGGAGATACAAAGGCTTAACTCCATGCTGGACGACATCAAAGCAAATATACGTTTCCACTTCCACAATCAATTAATGCGGGATAGTTATGTTACACCCGAAAGCGTGAAAAATGCACTATTGGGAAAAGAGGAAGAGGCAAATACCATTATTTCTTTTTTTACTCAACACAACGACCAATACAAGAAAAAGGTCGAAGCGGGAGAAGCGACCCCCAAAACATACAGCAGATACGAACTAACCAAGTTACGCCTGACTGAATACATGAAAGATGAATATCGTGTATCAGATATGCCGATACGCCAAATCAACAAGGTATTCATCGAAAACTTCTACCTATATATAATAAAGAACCACGACTGTTCACCCAATACGGCAATGAAGTTTATCCAGCGTTTCCGCACGGTGGTAAACTTTGCACAAGGTACGGGATTGATTACTGCCGACCCGTTCGCCAATTATAAACTCAAATTCGAGTATATAGAAAGAGGGTATCTTGACAAGGACGAGATAAGCAGGATATGCAATAAAGATTTTGCTTCAAAACGGTTGGAACAAGTGCGGGATATATTCATTTTTAGCTGCTTCACATTTCTTGCGCTAATGAGTAATCATTTGATTGTAAATGTTTTAATAGGAACAACAAATTGAATAGGTAATGATTTAGAAACCACCCGGCTTCTCCGTTCTGCTTGGATTCTCATATCCAAATCCTTGTATGCAAAAGTACGAAAAAAAGTCTTATTTACCAAATAATCAAATAGAAAAAGTCCAAAAGTGATTTTTATTCGGCAGGTGCATCTATATCCAAACTATTCAGGTAGTCCGCTACAAGCCGCTCAAGTTGTACCCGTCTGAAATCAAACCATTTCTGACGGTATTCGCTTCCGTCAATGACATATTTAAAGTTTCTGAATGGTTTCCGTCCCGATACGGCTTCCCATAAGCGCCCTTTTATTCCGGCATCATCCGGTATGCAGTCCCGGATGAAACGCTCCATGATTCCGAAGGACTCTCCCGGTTCCGGTGGGTCAATGCGGACGCAGTTCTCCCAACGCTCCACCTTCCTATAAACTTCCTGATAATATTCGTCAAAATCTCCACACTCATAAGAACCGTATGCTGCTCCCGGCACGCTTTCGGTTTCCAAAGTGTCCGGATTCAGGAAACAGACCATTCCCATGCCGGTTTCTTCGGCGATGCCACTGATTACCTTTATCGGATATTTCGAATATTCTGCCATTTTCCGTCTGCTTTCTAAAATGTAACAAGCACTCACGAAAATACATCATGAGATGGAAATAACAAAAACTTTTACGAATAAATGTAACGCAATCTGTCATCCTCATTTCTTGCGGCAAAGAAAGTTGTTTTTCAGGCCGGTCCCGCAAGGCGGCCCTTCGGGCTGGTTGCTCGTGAAAAAATCTTCCTCACGCTTTGCGTGAGCGTATTTTTTCACGGCAAGCCTTGCCGGAGACCGCCGAAAAACAAACTGGAAGAAGCACAAGAAATAAGAATGCCTACCCGTGTAGGCGATGTATAACTCAAAAATTATAAGGCTATGGCAGACAAGAGCACAGAAAAGGAAAGACTGTTCAACGAGTGGTTCACAAAATCCTATGACAGATTGAGAGGGACGTTACGCCGGTACGGAATGCTGGACGAGGACAATTTCCATGACACCTACCTTTTCGTAAGAAAGCAGGTACTGGTTCCCGGAAAAGACATAACGGATTATGACGCATATTTTGTCGGATGCTACAAAAAGGCGGCTTTGGTAAAGATGAAAAGAGAGAACCGGTATGCCCATCCTGAAGACGATTTTTTCCTCAGATGCGGTGAGGAGGCGGAGTTTCTCTCCACGGACGACCTGAACGGATGCGAGAGGCTGGTAAAGGACATACTCCGCTTTATCCGACAGAAATTCTCTTATGACGAATACCGGATGTTCATGCTCCGGTTCTACGAGGCCAGTTTCTCTTTCAAGGCGCTGGCGGAATGCATGGGCATATCGGCTATGGCAATATCACAGAAAGTATGCGCCATAGTGGAAGCGGTGCGCTCGCACAGGAGTTTTGCATGGAGGAGCCAGATGCTGGTAATCGAAGGAGCGGTATCCTGAACGGAAATCATTGTAATAACATCGTAAAAAGAAAAGGACTATGGCACTTATCGTATACAACAAGGAGAATTCCCGTCCGCAGGAGGTTCTGTACAAGGGAAAGCGGACCATCAATCTGGACAGCCGGGGAACTGTCTATCTGTCAAAAACCATGTCAATCGAACTGGGGGTCCTTGGTGGAGGCCGGATAAGTTTCGCACATGATGACGATACGGGAGACTGGTATATCTGCCGTACCACCGATGATGACGGGTTCATCGTATGGAAGGACAAAAGGTGCGCGAGATTCTCCGCCGGATTCATTGTGCACAGGCTCATGCAGCAGGCGAAGGTGGAGCGGAAAAGCGTACAGTTCATGATGGCGAAGACACCCATGGAGGTGAACGGAACGGTCTATTACAAGATACTGCTCTCGAATCCGATTTTGAGATAGGCTGTACATAAAATAAATATACACAAATGGGCGTCCGGCCGGGCATGGACCCGCCGGACGCCCATTTCTTTTTGTCACACTCCATTGGCGGAACAAACAGGTTTCCATGCCTTTTCGTCTGTCATTCCCACCGTTCCACGTGTCAGCGTGAGTTCCGTGTACCGATACGGACCATTTCATCAAGTACATTATCTGGCGAGTTCACCGTTCCCGAAAGGTCAAAAAAGAGAATGGTCACACCCGCCTGTCAGTGGAAGTGCCGTCTCCAGTTCCTTGCCCGGAACACAGGCAAGGACAGGATACGCCTTCTTGCCCGTCCGGTCGAACTGTCCGCACAACATACACCGGAGATGCACGTTTCTTTCAATGTTTCCCACTTTCTTGCCCCGTATGGCACTGATGCTGTGCTGTGGATAATCACAATCCACCATAAGTACGTTATATCCGTTCAGATAATGAAAATAGCTGGTAATCAATATGGTAAATAGAATTTCCCCATACCGCCTTTCCAGTTGCTTAAAGCGACAAATAAAGGCTCTCTCTTCATAGGCTTGAATTTAGAGTGTATAATTTGTTTCAGATCTGTCTGGATTTGTTTTTCTGTTTCACTACATGACAATGCACCCGTTGGTATATGGCCACGATGCACTGCCCGACCTCTTGCATGAATGCATTGCGTACCATATTGCACCAGAGTATTGCCGGTTGCCGGAGGGTGTTGCCATACAAGGTGCATTGCATTCATGTAATATGGAGTTCAATGTACCCCATACTGCATTGCACGGATGCAATGTGTTCCGTCATGCAGGACTGCCATGCGGCATATATGGCATTGCGCATATATGGATGATACCGCATTCGCATCATGCACCACCTGTGGCAGGCAAGCAATACACCTTACATGGCAATGTTCCAATGTATGCCCTCATGCACTGTGCCAAAAGTAGCGGCTATTCTTGAAACTTCCGCCAACATTTCCCCTACCTGACATCAGATGTCGTCAGATGTCATCAAATGTCATATCAAGCGCTGTTTACCAATCGGTTATCATTGTCTGATTTTGTAAAATCGGAATCAGACAATGGAAAGGAACTGACTTCGCCGGACCACAGCACGCCGTGAACGTCGCGCAGCAATCCGACGAAGGAGGATTCTCTGTTCAAGCGAACAGAGCAAGTTGTGTCCTTGTCGGACAAAAAGTCTTTTGTCCGACAAGAACCAACTTGCCCGGCCGAAGCCGGGGATTTTTCTCCGAAGTCGAAAAATCAGAAAAAATGAAGTTCCCAAATTCTGCTATCAGGTCAGACTCTTTTCAAATACGACCTGAAGAGCAACAATATAGTGGTCTACAAAGACTCTAACAAAAAAATAATTAACAAGAAAAAATTATATCTTACCATATCACAAAACGGACGAAGCATCAGTTTCACCGATTCCTTCGTTCTACACATCGTCCCATTCAACTTTCATGAAAGTCCTATTACATCGTACTCAATTTTCGGACATACAACAAATTTACATATGCGAGGTTCTATAGTAAAATCCCTCGTATTAGCAACGCCCCTTGCTCTGGTCTATCCGTCACCTTTCAGTACGACAATTTTCCCCTCAGCTACCACTTCTCATTCGTTTCTTTGTAGCCATAGGATCTATCCATACCCATAGCCGTCATTGGCACAATGGTTACAATACAAGTTTATACATTCTTTTAGTAAGGTCATAGCCGATGCTTATCTTCTCATGCCAAGGATGAGACACTATCTGTCATTATCCAGCAATTCACCGATAGACGCATAGAGTTCGTTCAGTTTCAATCGGGTATAGATGTATTTCTTGCTCCGTCCGAAACGTCCTGCCAAAGAACAAATATCATACCGTCCCTTTTCAAGCAACCGCTTGAACGCTCTCACATCTTCGGTGGGGCGTACCTGCTCACGCTGTAAATTTTCACTTAATGACATATCTTCCGCTTCATCGTCCGTTATATTGTTGTAAATAGTTCCCTTTATGGTCTTTGCACCTGCAAGCAAGGATGCACGGTAACGGCGTTCGCCGTATATGATTTCATAACCGTCCTCCGTTCGTGGGTGTACCGCAATGGCCTGCAAGACTCCCACTTCCCGAATGCTTTCCGCAAGTTCCTGCAATGATGCGTCATTGAATGTCTTGCGGTGGTTATCCGTGCTTGGGTGTACGGTGGCAATGTCAAGGTCTGTCTCGGCTGTGGCCGTTGCAAGCGGTGTCTGTCTTGAACGTGGTCTGCTGCGGTGCTTCTTCCGTAACAGTGGGAACGGTTGCCGTTTCGGGTGCTTCGGGTACGTCCTGCGGTGTGAGTAACGTTATCGGCTTCGGGATGATTGCCAAAGCGGTCACCTTTACTGCATTTTTTCTCTGATTTCTGTACGCTGTTCTTCTATACTCTCTTGTTCGTCTTCATAATGATAAGTTTTTGAATGTTGATAATTAATTGAATTGCCGTTCATGCTATCATACACGGATGCATGTGGCGAGTGCTTCCCTTACCTTTTGCTCCTTCTTCTTGGAATATATCCACCCTGCACGCCTTTCGCCCTTATAGGTGAGGTCCGCACGGAACAGACCGTTCAAGTCTTTCAGAACGTCCTTTATCGGCTTGGTGCCACCGAATACGGCTATCGACTTCTCTCTGTATTCCACGATTTCAAGACTGAGGGCTGAAAGGTCTGCGGTTGCTGTGGATTGTCCTGCCGTATCGCTGTCCGTCTGTGGTGCTTTCATGCAAAGGTTGGTTTCATCCCCTGCGGTGTGCGTATACCGTTTATTCTGGTACAAACTTTCCCTTATCGTGTGCTACTTTTAGTCTTGATGCTAAAATTAAAGGTATCCCCAAAAGCGTTTTATCCTGAATGCTACTGTTGGGTTTAGGTAGAAGCATGTCAAGGAATAGTAGCTTGTCACTATTTTTAAATAAAGCTACATTCGAGAAATCTAAATTACATCGATTGCATTCTTCCCAACAAGAATAAATTGAGGATGATAAGTAAAATGTAGGGAAGCCTGTCAAACTATAACGTTCATTTCCTATCAAATATCGCTTATCGAAAGGGATATGGTACATCTCATCCTCCGTATTCTTTGTATATTGTGTGTAGTTATCTGCTGACCTCATTCTGTAGAATGAAGTTCCTATTTCTGTATCACACATATTAAGACGGTTTCGCTTATCCTTATTGAAATATAGTTCATATAACTGGTCAAAAGCAGATGATCGATGACCAGCTTCTACTTTTTTAATAACATCAATTATAGAGTCACAAATATCATGTAGCTTTTGTTTAGATTCACACATCCTGTGGCTATGAAAATAATTTTTATCCAAAAACTCACATAATACAGCATATTGTTTTTTTAGGCGTAATACGACATCGCTCTCAGAATCATTATCTATAGAACGGCCTTTCAATTTGTCATATAAGGTCTTGTAAATCATAATCGATTTATTTTAATAAATTCTTCAATGTAGTATCTGTAAATGTCCTCCAAATCTTCAAGTCTATTGATTGATAGTCATCAAAGAGTTGGGTTACATACTCAATTTCGAAAACTAAGCGGAAATCGTTCTTGTCTTCACCTGATTGGCCTTCCCTACGTGTGCCTACCCGGGCAATCTTTATCAAATACAAGTCACGAATACCCTTACCCTTCAAATAAGGCATGAAGTAGTACAACTTGTTGAGAGCTACTGTAGACGGAAATCTTTTACCTGTATAATAAATCTTGGCAGACTTATCAAGGTATTGTTCGAAGTTATCTTTCTTAACAAGGCTGATGAGCACGTTCTTAGACTCATTGATAAGATGCTTGTGAGATGATGCAACGTATTCAACCATATCTTCACGAACTATGCTATTTTCAACGATATTATTGTTCTGATATTGCTCAAATAAGTCAAGGAAGTTCAGTTGAGCGTACTTTGTCTTCTTCTCAGTCTTTACTTCTTTCTTCTTTTCGAGAGTCTCACGACTTAAACGTCTGCCCATAATCTTATGCCAGATGGAACGTGCAGTTTGAACTTCTTCGATACTAAGTCCCATACCTTCATGAAGAATTATCCTGTCGGTATAATCAAGAATTTCATCGGCAGTTTTCTTCTGGCGTAACATTCTGTCAATGCCTGCAAATAAAGCCTCATTCTCGGCACGATAAGGCATATAGATTCCACCAACCTCACTTGGCATAAGTTCCAAACAGCCGCCACCAAAATTGCGACCAAGAATCTCTGCAAATGTAAAAGATAGAGAGTTATAATAACTTGCTACAAATGCTTTCTTGTTCACACCCTCTTTGATGAATACCCGATGCATAGTATCTGTTGTATAAGCCTTAGCTTCATTTAATACAAACTTTGGATACTGATTGTTGCGACGAAGAAAGAGTGCATCAGAAAGCTTAATAGATGGAATAATGTACCATTCATCACGTATACCTGTCTTATAGCCCTTGTTTACGCCTTCCTTTTCTCCGTTCTCAATATAAGCCCTAACACCATCATTACCATTCTTTTTTACTCCCGAGGGAAAAACGAGAAGATGTGCTTTCGCTTCTGAATCCACATTCGTCTGCCAATCTTTATTCGTAAAACATAGGCTATTCACCTGTACGCTTCTGCCAACCATCGGTCTTGCATACTCTTCAAGATTGTACAAATCTACTATAGATTTCGGTATGGTAAAGTAATCATTTGCTCCTGTCGTAATTCCGACTTCTACATTTGCGTAAGTAGCTATAGAGGGCATATTACATTTTACCTTCTCCAGCAGGTCGAGTTCTTCCTTTTCAAGGAAATAATATGTCCACTTATCTGTATGGAAGTCTATTTTCTTGGTAGGAAATTTCAGTCTGTGAGGATCAAGGCTAAGCAAACCATCCGCATCCTTTACTTCGATGTGCTCAATCAAGTGTTCGTCAGTGCTATTCTTTTCACACAATAGCAGAACCACTTCTTGCTGAATTTCCTCAAAAACAAGATTTTCAAAAGAGATGATGTTTATTTTGTTAAAGTTCTTTGCCAGGTATTGGCGTAATTGTTGAGCATACTTGACCATAAGAAGTTCGGATGGGATAACGAACCCCATCTTACCTGTTTCGGTCAGCAGCTGACTACATCCTACCACAAAAGTGACCCAAGCATTTGTTAGTTTTGTTCTTTTCAACTTGGAACGCTTGAATATTTCATCTGCCAATTTCTGCTGTTCAGGGTTATAATACTGATAACGAATAAACGGAGGATTTCCAACCACTAAGTTAAAACGCTTATCAGTATCAAGACAGAAACGATGGAAGTCTGCATTAACTACTTCTGAATCGTGCAAGGTTATTGCTCGAGCCTTCATTGCCTCTTCCTCTTCGTATTCTACAGCAGTAACGCTATTGTAAAGCATCTTATCATTGGCAATGCACTCCAAAAATACACCGTCACCGCAACTTGGTTCAAGTATATTCAAATCGCTACTGCCATTAATTCCCCATTGTAGAATAAATCTGGCTATTACAGGAGGAGTATAATAAGCACCTCTCAGCTTTTGACTTGTTGCATTTTCAATCAGTTGCATAGAGTTCTTTAATCTTAGGTATTAATGCTACTTCGTCATTTTTCATACCGTAAAGCATGTTGATGACATTCTGTTGTTCTTGTTTAAGCAAATCAAATTGGCGTTGTAATGGTATAAGGCTTCTTTGGTTCTTTGAAGCTTTACTTAACTTATCGCCTAACCCAATAAGCCTCTTTTGACGAACAACAATATCATCGTGAATTTTGCGCTCATTTGGGTTTGTGAAATCTATTTCCCTAATTGGTATTTGATTCAACACCTTTGTACCACGGGCAATATAACCACCACGGAATATCTCACCATAGAGAGAGGCAAGCCATTCCCCTTGTATTGAACCCAGTATGGCTTGTATGTAGTAGATGGAGTATTCACAACCCGAAGGAATACTAACCAGACAATACCCTGCTGTACCGCCAGATGATACTAAGGTTCCATTGTTGTCTATGGCATATTTATCAGTCTGAGCTAATACTCCTACTATCATCTTTTCTTCTACCTCACATGCCTCAAGGCTTTGGTGTCTTCCGTAGCGATACCATTCGTCCACAGTAGTGGGCTTGGGTTGAATATCTCTGGATCCCTTGCTCAGCTCAGGCTTTGCAGCCATTAAGAATGTATAGAACAGAGGATAGCGTCTTTGGATAGTTGCAAGAGGTATCAACTGTAGATGTCCGTCATTATCTTTTTTATATGGAAAAAATACACGGGCATTGGGCTTGAATGTACGGTAAGTGCTCATTGCTGCTGCACCCTGAGCTGTTTTGAAATATGGTTTTGTTACAGCTTTTTCTACTTCATATTCATTACCGTCAAAAGCCTTAAAGGTGTAAGTTGTTCGCGTTTCTGAAATTGGGACAAATACATAAACCCGATTCGCACTTGTCTGAATGCCGTTGAAAATATAATCCTCTCCAACAATCTCACCAAGCGGCTTAGCATTTGCGGTTACTGCATTTAATAATGGCAGCTGTTCGTCCGTACATAACACCCAAGTATTGGCATTGATTGTGCTTGATGAACGAAGGCAGAACTTATAAGCATCGTTGTTTCTTACTTTCCAGCCAATGAAGTCGTTAACTTCCGAATATTTAAAGTTCTCATGTTTTTTCTTTTCCAACACTATAATACACGTATAGGTTGATTTGTCTGTAAATACCTGATGAGCACCAAATGAAGTTATGGTTTTTAGATAGGCATTTTTGGCAATGAGGTTGCGAAGCTCTCTTGCAGCACCTACCTTCATGAATTTACTTGGTACGATGTAGCCTAAATAGCCGTCAGGTTTTAAAAGACTCAAAGCACGTTCTATGAAAAGGAAGTACTTGTCATATTGTTTGTATGCACTCCTATATCTATTACCTTTTTCATAAAGAGATTTTTCCTTAGGGGTAAAAGCCTTAATATCCTCAGTTTTCATATATGGAGGATTACCAACGATTAAGTCAAAGACTTTATCATTGAAATCAAAAGGATTTACTTCGAGTGCATCATCCTTTGGAACGTCTGACGTACTTAAAAGGCTATTGCCATAGAAGATATTATTTGAAAGGTCAGGCAATATAGGATGGAATGAGGACAAAGAATTTACGTCTTCATCTTCAAGTAATTTTAGTAGCAATCCGAATTTGCATGCTTCAACAGCATTAAAGTCTTTATCAACACCATAGACGCAGCTGAGCAGTAGATTGCGTTTCATTTCGTATGGCAACTTATAAGTATCAATGCTCGTCTGAAGAAGTTTACTCCTGTCATTTTCAAGATAGTAATCTACTAATGAGTCATAGAGCAACTGATATAACTCCAACAAAAATGCGCCAGAACCACACGCTATATCTGCACATTTCAGATTATTAACTTCGTTTGCTGTCTTTCCTTGAATGATTTCAACGACTGTTTGACGCAAGATTTCACGTACAACAAAGTTTGGCGTAGTTACAATATCTCGTTCTGTATTCTCAGGTTTCTTAACAATCTTAAGTACTCCATCTACTACAGCAAGTTTCTCAGCAATGAATATTTCATAAATTCGGCCAAGAATGTCTGATGAAAGTACCGTAAACGAATATGGGCTTTCCGGGAAATAGAGTTGACGGATTATTGTCCAAAAGGAAGAACTGATATTTCCAATTACCTCTTCTGAAATAAGTTCCTCAAATAAGCCTGAATTATACTTGTTATCTGCGTCCCTAAATTTCGCCACAAGTTCTTCATGACTATTATGGTCTGCAATTGTAAGCAGACGCTGATAAGTTTCAATATTTCTATCTTCGCAAACTCGGAGAAAGAGTATTTTATTAATGTAACTCTGTACAATATCACCTAAATAATTTATATCTATATCAGGAACATAAGAAAGGATTTGTTGACCAAGCATCAAACGCCACTGATTGATTTGCTCCAAGAACATTGAGTCTACTGACTGGTGTATTACATTCAGTTCAACGTTATTCCAAACCTCTTCAAAGCGTCCTGTATATACAGATTCTTTTCCTATCAATTCAAGAAGTTCCTCTACGGCATTTTCGTAGTCAGTATAATGATATGCTTTGATACGAGCTTTAGTTAGAGTATCTCCGTCTTCTACTTTATATGAAGTGTCATAGATGTATAAGTCTTCAAAGTTAGACAATACAGAAATCTTAAGGTTAGCCGTATAACCATAACGTCTAACCTGTTTGGCCGGATTATCATCAATGCTGATATCTACACATGGTTTCTTTGCTTCTAAAAAAAACTTGCGTTCTCCAAAGAGCCGAAACGTATAATCTGGTTTCTTTGAATGAGTGGCGGCATTGGCTTTAAGTGATTCCTCTAGAAGCACCTCTCGCTCATTTGTTTTCTTGCCTGACATATTACGAATATCCCAGCCAAGAGCTTCAAATAAAGGATCAAGAAACTCATTTCTCACTTGTGTTTCGTTGAAATTTGAAGTTCTGTAGAAATCACGATTCGACTTGTATTTCTCTACAAGGGTCTGTATAGTTTTCTTTATTTTTAGAATATCCATATTATTTTTTTAGGAAAGACTTCTCAATATTTGATTGTTGTTGTCAATTCATATAGTTGTACATTACATTGATGTTACACTATAACATCTTGTATTGTATTATTCTGATTTTGATTGTTTTATGATGTTTTCTACAGCTGTGTCCAAATCTTGAGTACTATCATTTTTTCCCCATACTTGCCAAAATTGTACCGTATTGCTTTGTGGTTTTATTTTGGGCTCTTCTACTTTAATACGAGAAGGAAGCAAAGTTGCATCTCCCACAACAATCGCTTCGCCAATGTCTAATAATGCAAGATTATCGGCTATATTACCCAAATTGTCTGGCAAAAGACGTTTAATCGTATTTTGGTCCTCTACATTTGTAAGTCGTAAGCTTATGAAATTATTACATTGGCTTAACACTGTTTTATTAACCTCACATGGTCTTTGACTGATTATAACCAAACTAACTCCATATTTTCGACCTTCTTTTGCAATACGTTCAAAACTTTTTAAGCCAATTGCAGACACAGCATCGATAGATTCATTTTGTTCAACATACAGATGCGCCTCATCACAAAGCAATGCAATTGGATGACGCTTTTCTTTTGCAGACCATTGTTGCACAGAGAAAATAATTCTTGCTACTAAACCTATAACAAGAGAAAGAATATCAGAAGGTACTTCCGAGAAGTCTATAACTTTAATGCCACCATTATTAAATTTTGACGTACCCATAAGTTGCCTACAAAATTTTTGTAGCCAGTCGAGTTCCTGCTCTTCGTTTGTAAGAGAAAACATGAACCCCACACGCTTATCAGACATTTTATTTTCAAGACGCTGATTAAAACGAGTTAATTTACCATTAAAAGGTCCAGCCTTTTCTCCTCTTGCACCTTGTTCCTTTGCGGTATCAAGTTTATGAAGCTCTTGTAAAACAGCATTTAAATCATAAGCAATTGGACTATCTAATGTAATCTTACTTTCATATTCCGTACCTTTTACAGTGCTTTTTTTGGCCGTCATTATTTGTTTAGACAACTGCATAGCTTGATTGGGTGCATTACTATCGCTACGGTCTAATAACAATGCTTGCATTTCTTCATAGTTCAACAACCAGTATGGAACCATCAGAATACCTTTGTCAAGTTTGTTTGCAGTTTCCAAATCATTTGGTGTCGCAATTTTCAGTTGTGTTATTCCATCTCGTTTGAAAGATTCATCAGAGTATTCTCCATGTATGTCAAATAATACAGCATTCACAGATTTAAGCTCTGCCATTTGTTCAATTAGTTTTGCAACACAATAAGACTTTCCACTGCCAGTAGAACCGACTATGGCAGCATGACGTTGAAAAAGTTTGTCTCCATCAATATATGCTGTGGAGTTTTCATCTATAAAATACTTTCCTAATGACAATGGAGTCACAGCATTTGCAGCAATAGTGGAAATACATTCCATTAGTTTTGTCAATTTATCCCCATCTATTCGAAAACATGAAGATTGTATGTTTGGCAATGTAGTTACATTGCGTTTAAATACATTCAATTTTATACCTTCTTTATCACGTAGTTCTCCAACAAAAACTAATTTGATGGCATTTGATGGTAAAACAACATTTTCATCATTTTTTTCATCGTCTATATCATTTTGAAGTATTTTTTCGTCAAGGCGGCGAGACATCTTTACAATCATTCCAATGATATGAGTTCCTGCACGAGGACTATTGACTGCAATCAATTGATTAATTTGCAATTCTGACATTTTCTTATCATCAGGTATAAATGCAATTGCCGTACCGGTATCCACACTAGCTATCTTACCGATAAGCTCTTCTTCTTTATAATTAAGTATCATTTTCCCCATATTATTGTATAATTGCTATAAAGTTTTCAAGTTTCCAATATTCGGTCGTTTCGTCAATCATTTCATTTGCTTCTGATGAACTTTTGAATTTTGTACCATTAGCACCATCCGAATACACAATGATGTAATTTTTAGCTTTAGCTATGACCTCACTCTTTATTTTCTCCGTCAAATCCTTCGTTACTATTAAAATTTTCTTTTTTCTTTCAATCGCCATTTTTAATAAATTCGGTTGAATATGTTTGTCATTGAAGCCATAACCTATACACATATAACCAGAAGCATCTTTGAACAAACCATCAACAGATGAAATTAAAGTCCGATGAGGATCTTCCAAAGCTCTTTCATATTTGTTTGTCCCTGGGGTTATTATACATGGCTTCATTTCATTTGGTATATATGTCAAGTTCGGATAACTACGCATTTCTCCATTGTTGTCTATGAACCAATCTAAAGAACCATGAATTTTGTATATATTTACACAACCTTCATAATCTTTCAATTTTACCAAATGATTTTTATGGTCAAAGCCTATAAAATGTCCAATATGAGATTGTGAACATCCACAATTCACATAAGCATCAGTTTTAGAAGCGGCATATTCTATAAGGCAGTCATAATTGGTTGTTACAACATTTACCCCAGCATCTGCTCTATTATATATTAGATGTGTAAGCAAATCAGTCAAAGGTAAACAACTACGTGATTGTATTACGTCCATAAAAACTTCATTGTCCTTTGGCTTAATCTGATTCCATACAATTTCTAGTATTCTATTTTCTACTTCCCCTGTACATTTTATGCTAAGCATAGCATCCTCCAATCCCATTTTTGCGTCAAGTTTGCCGACAAGTTCATTTACGCAATTTTTGGATTCTTCAGAAATAGGCGGTGTCCTTGTAAAATCTGCTTTTATAGCCATCGCCAAGTCCCACATACCAGGAATACCGTAATTCATAGAAGCACCACACCCAATTACTAAAACTGGATTGTCATTCACTATATCTTGAATCGACTTGAAAAGTCTGTCTTTTTCTTCCGTTGTCATATTTAGCTAAAATTAATCATACAACATCAAGTAATGTATACTTTGTAAATTACCAATCAACTCATCAACCACTATAGATCCGCTACAATACAACTTATACATCTTGCAGATTGCCTAAATTAGAACTCATTTGTTGTCGTCTCATGGACAAATGAAAATAATTATTCATACGCTTGTCTTATAAAACTCCTTATCCATGCTGGCATCAGTGCTTCGTCTGCCAGTACATTATCTTTTTGTTCTTTTTGAAGCATACACTTAATTTGCTTGGCAATATCGTCTGTTACATTATCTTTTCCGACCTCTTTTAGGGCAAATGTAACTAACATTGCAAGCGGATTTGTGAATGAGAGATTTTTGGGAGTAGTGTATTTGAATTGTATTGACCGCCCGTTTCCCAGACTTACCTTACGAGGTGCACCATCAGTCAGATATACTATATTCATTGGAACTTGGGTAGATATCCCCAACTTATTCATAGCATAAGCACCTGTTGGTACGATTCGTGTTTTGTCTCTACGGGCTATAGTCTCGGCAATCTGTTCTATTGATGGCATCAATATACCAAGTCCTAAGACCGTATCAATCTCAGGATATGTATATATGCCTCTTGCCAAACGGATGATACTCCCTTTTACTGTCAACCTTTCAAGACTCTTCCCTATAGCCTTGTCTTCTCCGTATGACGTAAAATCAGAAGGAAAGAAAATGCTTCCCCTTCCTTTAGCTTTGATTGCAGTCCAAATTTTGTCCTCTATGCTTACCATAGCATTTTATTTTGTCGCAAAATTATGAATTATTTACGACAAAAACAAAGATTATACTGAAAATGAGACGTGATTTAACGTTGGATTGTTGTTTTTAATATGCTTAATGTCAGAGTTGGTTTTCTGTCAGTGATAAAGTTGATGCCTGAAGTGTCAGAGTGTTCTTGTTGTCCATGTTGTCGCAAAATTACAAATTACTTGCGACAATACTACAATTTAGTAAAAGCAAAGAGATTGGGATAGTAGGCTCTTGTCTGTCAAATGAATTAAATCGCCTATCATAGAGATTGATAGATATTCAATCTGCCAAACCGCGAAACTCAAGCCTTTTGTTTTCGCATTGTTTTCGCAAAACGAAAATCAGCGACCTACGTTTATTCGTAAATCGCTGATTATTAATGTGGACCAGCCTGGGCTTGAACCAAGGACCTCCAGATTACGAGGCTGTCGTCAGCCAAGGGAAAAGGAAGTCAGCAATGGTTTTAAGCCCAAATTGAAACCACTCGGCGTGAATATTAAAGATTATGATCGTATCATTGTCGGCACTCCGACATGGTGGTACAAGATGGCTCCGGCAGTACTTTCATTCCTTTCGGAAAATGATTTTACAGGGAAAGTGCTTGTTCCTTACATGACCACTGCTGGATGGCCCGGCAGTGTCATTAAAGATATGATTGAACTTGCCCGAAAGAATGGTGCCAAAGTGGAAGATGCACATGAATTTAAGTTCAGTTCTGATGAAAGACACTATGGCTGTATGGAGACACATGAGAGTGAACTTATTCAATGGATTAATCAATTAAATCAATAGCCGATTACGAGACTTTATTTAGCCAAACAGCAATAATATGTGCATATGCTCGGTTATCTTCTACAATTAATATAGTTCCCATTTTTTCTATTTCGACTTTTCATACAATCTGTTTCAACAAGAATACTGTTTTTATTAGCAGTTTATCCAAATTCTATTAAAAATAGGGCTACTATTTCTAATTTATATAAGAAAATAGATTTAATGATGTATTTATAAGAATTATTTTCTTCATATATTTTTCTATTTTCATTTGTAGCCTACTTTGATAGAATTAATCATGTTTTTATTGACGGATGACCGATTGAAATAACGTATCTCAACAGGAATTGACTCCTGTTAATCTCCACCCCAATTCACCGTACCTAAAAATAGCACCCGACTTTTTCAGTATAGGGTCCCTTCTATGAAAAAATGATATTTCCCTTTCGGAACCTGAATTCCGTTCTGATCCGTTCCATCCCATATGTAAGTCAGTTTCCCATTATAGGGAGTTGCTCCAGTAATAGCATCTACTTGTGTTTCTGTCATCTTTTCTAGGCAAGCTTTTCTCACCCAGAAAGGAATGGCATCCCTACGATATTTATATCCTCCTTTTACCGTAAAAGAGGTGGCATAAAGCGTTCGTATTAGTTTACCTTCTTCATCCTCTATCCAGATTGCATATTGACTGGACGCGATACCACCACGCTGAAAATCAAAAGAGATAACTAACTGTTCTTTATTACCACCATCTATCCCGAAATCTTTAGTTTCTCCATTTATGGCAGCACATCCTTGAACCGTCATACTGGTTAACAATACTGTAAGAAAAACAATCCAATTCTTCACAACAATTATTTCACTCCGATTTCTATTCTGATTAATACTCATATTAATCTATGATTGCTTTTTTCAATTCAGACGGCAGGGAAGGCATCGGACCATGCTGCGTACAGACATAGGCAGATACTTCTATAGCCAATTGGTGGGCCTCAGGGATACTTTTACCATATAAAAGAGCTGCGCAAAATGATGCGGAAAACGAATCACCAGCCCCAACTGTATCTGCTATAATGACTTTCGGAGTTTGTCTGAAAAAGTCAGACTCTGGTGTAATAATATGGCTACCAGCTATACCACAAGTGAGGACAACCATCTTGAGTGCATATCGTTCCAATAGCAAACGACATCGTTCAGATTGCCCTATTGTAGGCAAATCAAATAAACGTCCTACAATTTCCAATTCCTCATCGTTTATCTTTAATACATTACATCGAACCAATGAAGCATGTAACAACTCTTTCGTATAAAAATTTAGACGAAGATTGATATCAAAGACTTTTAATGTATCGTCCGTATCCGGCATTGTATCAATAAAGCGGCAGATAGTATCACAACTCACAGGGTTACGTTGAGCTAACGAACCAAAGCAAACAAGGCGAGTTCTTAAAGCAAGTCGTTTCAGCTCGTTATCAAAAGGGATATTATCCCATGCGGCAGATTCTTCTATGTCGTATTGTGGAATACCCTGATTATTTAGTGTAATCTTCACGGTTCCTGTAGGATAATTCACTTTCCGAATAAGGCATTTGACTCCTTGTTGTCCCAATATTTCGATTGCCTCATCTCCTAAAATATCCTGCCCGACAGCACTTACGGCATAACCGTCAATACCGAATTGAGAAGTATGATATGCAAAATTGGCTGGAGCTCCACCTATCTTGCGTCCGTCAGGAAGCATGTCCCATAATACTTCTCCTATACCTACTGCTATATGGTTCATAAACATGGTTTTGTAGACTTATATCATTATTGATAAGATAAAGTTTTATATACAATTAATTTAGCGCATGTCGTGTTTCTATTTATTGAAATCATAACAATTCAATCCTAAGGCAGGATTGTAAGTACGTTCTATGCTCTCCTCAAAATCTTCCACTATAAATTCTCCGACACCGTTTAAAACAGCAGATAACAGATGCCCGGCATAAGATGAATAATCAGCTGTTCCCACAGTGATATGTACATGTAGGTAAGGTTTTCCATTCATGGTAGAAATGTTTCCGGTCAGATTAGATATTTCCATCTGTTCCCGGAAAGTTTTATCCACAAATGTCTTAGTTTCCGGATTAAAGAAACGAAGAGTCACCTCATTGATAGCTCCCAATCCAGTTATGCTTCCGGATTTTATTTTTCTCTCTTCACAAAAAAGATTTAGAGCATTCACTATTTCCTCACTGGTGTTGATACTGATAATATATTTATTACCTATTTGTTTATATGTGTACATTTTACTTGTCTCCGGTATATTAATTTGCAATGCCATTAAATTAAGCAATAAGATTAAAGTATATAGTACTTTATGATATACTTATAATTTGTTAAAAGAACAATTGAGCTTTTAATTCCGGCCGCTGGTTCTGATGCCAATAAGGATAAGGTTTGGGTTGACGACTCGCTTCCTCCAGACGTTTCACTTGTTCCTCAGACAAGCTCCAGCCTACAGATCCCAAATTCTGCTTCAAATGTTCCTCTGTACGTGCACCTATAACCAGACTGCATACGGTGGGACGTTGCAACAGCCAGTTGAGCGCCACTTGTGCAACCGTCTTTCCGGTTTCGGCAGCAATCTCATCTAATACGTCCACGATGTTGTATAACAGTTCATAGGATACGATATTATCACGTACAGGTACACCTCCGTTAGCTACACGCCCATCTGCCGGTATAGGAATATTCCGGCGATATTTTCCTCCCAGACGACCTGCTGCAAGAGGACTCCAAATGAATGTCCCCACCTGCTGGTCTATCCCCAACGGCATCAGTTCCCATTCGAAATCTCGGTTCAGGAGCGAGTAATACACTTGATGTGCCACGTATTTATGCCAGCCATACTTTTCAGAAATAGCCAATGACTTCATCAAATGCCAACCGGAAAAGTTGGAGCAGCCTATGTAACTGACTTTACTGCTGCTCACCAGGTCATCCAAGGCGCGTAGTGTCTCCTCAACCGGTGTGTTGGCATCGAAACCGTGTATATAGTAAAGGTCGATATGGTCCGTACCAAGCCGTTTCAGACTGGCTTCGCAAGCCCGGATAATATGATACCTCGAAGCTCCGGTAGCATTCCGGTCATTGTCGCTCATGGGAAAAGTTCCTTTTGTAGCCAGCAGTATCCGATTGCGCTTTCCGGCGATGGCCTTTCCCAAAATTTCTTCCGCCAACCCACGGGAGTACATATCTGCCGTATCGAACATATTCAGACCGGCATCCAGACACATGTCCACCATACGTGTAGCCTCAGCCACATCAGTGTGTCCCCATCCTTCAAATCCATGTGTACCACCGAATGTGGCGGTTCCCAAAGTCAATGCCGGAACAAAAAGTCCGGTTCCATTCAAATTTCTATATTCCATTGTGTATAAAATTAAAGATAATTATTAAACTAATAATAGCAATACCGACAAGCAGGTGACCGTAGTTGTGAAATAGCGGAATCCCTTCTCCGGCAATTTTTTTACTAATACAACTCCCAACACGCCGCCTATAATGACAAAAGGGATGCCTCACAGATAGGAACCGATATGAAATTCTATAAGTATCAGGAATACAGATGAATAAATTTCACGGTATTCATCAGGTGTAAGCCTGCAATGTACACCCGCCTTACAATAGTGTAAGGAATATGTACACTTTTTGTAAGCCCCCTCGCATCAGACGGATTTTCAGGGAAACCTCTGACGGATAAATCCGGCAATCTCATCTGTATCCCGCAGTTCTTTCAAGGCTGAACACTGTACACTGTTGGAGTTCAGATATTTTATGAATACCCTTCCGGTTCCCGGATTGGGCAGGAATATGACAGCAAAAGGCCTGTCCCTGTATAATAATGCGAAGCTGCCCGTAAGCGTCTGTCTGTAACGGATTGCTTTGCTGGTTTCCCTGCAGAGGTCGTTTGTTATCGGGACAAGGAGAAGGGTTTCTATGATTTCCGGAACGCTGCCTTTGGGAGGAGAAAGCCTCATGGCCTGTGCCAGTCCTGTTTTCCACATCCTTTCCCGGCTTTCAAAGTCGCAGATCCGCATACGCAATCTGCCGCATAATGAGTGTATCTTCATGATTCATCGTTTTTATGATTTGTCTTTTATTGCCAAACATAAAAGGAAGCCTGCCGGAATGCAAGACAAAAAGAGTTAATTCTGTGGGTGTCGGAAAATCCGACTCCCCGGTCTGCATCAGATAATTCCATTTCTTTTCAGCTTTTCGTACAGGGTTGTACGGCTCATGTTCAGGAGTTTGGCCGTCTTTGAACGGTTGTTCCCCGTCTGTTCAAGCATTTTCACGAGCAGCAGCCGTTCCTTCTCATCCTCTGAGAGAATCACATCCTCTTCTGGTTTTACACTGAGGTCAAGTTTCATGTTGCCGGCTGTTATCCAGCCGTTGGTGGCAAGCAACATGGCACTGCGGACGGCATTTCTCAGCTCCCTGATGTTTCCAGGCCATCCGTATTCCCGCATGGCGGCTATGGCAAGACAGTCAAATCCTTGAACAGACAGCCTGTATTCTTTGGAAAAACGGTCAAGGAAGAATTTTGCCATGGGAAGTATGTCTTCCGGGCATTCGGATAATCGGGGAACCCGGATGATGAACTCGTTGAGACGATGGAACAGATCCTCCCGGAAACGTCCTTCCGCTATGGCTTTCTCCAGATTCTCGTTTGTGGCAGCCAGAAGACGGATGTCAAAACGGCGTTCTTTCATGGAGCCGACCGGCTTGTTACATTTTTCCTGCAGGGCACGAAGCAGGAGCATCTGCGTCTTGTAGGAGAGGTTGCCTATCTCGTCAAGAAAAAGTGTTCCGCCATCAGCCTCCTGAAACAGGCCTGTCTTGTCACTGACTGCACCGGTAAACGAACCTTTCCGGTGACCGAAGAATTCAGACGCGGCAAGTTCTTCGGGTATGGATCCGCAATCAACCGTTACATACGGCCTGTTCTTTCTACGGCTCTGTTCATGCAGTTCCCGCGCTATGTGTTCCTTGCCTGGTACCGGAAGCTCCGCACAGAAGGACGGATATGTCGGAAGCCGCAACCAGGCTTATTTGGCGGTACATCTCACGGGCCTTGTCACTTTCTCCGCAATAGAACTCATTGATATCATGCCTTATACGGCTGAAGACCTTGTTGATGGACTCCAGCAGTTTATCCGGATGTACAGGTTTGCAGAGATAATTCATAGCTCCGAGCTGCATGGCTTCCACCGCATTCTCTACCTGTCCGTAGTTGGTCATTATGAGGAATGGGACATTCAGGTCCTTTTCATGTATCCATCTTAACAGATCCGTACTGTTACCGTCAGGCAGACGCAGGTCTGCCAAGACAAGGTCATACTCTCCGGATGAAAGTTTCCTGCGTGCGGAAGAGAGCTGTGCCACGCATTCCGTTTCCATATTGTTTTTTCTCAGCCAGTTGCTTATGCTGCGGCTGAATATGATGTCGTCTTCAATTATCAGTATTGTTCTTTTCATATGTTTCTTCCTGCATTTTTTCAACATGGATGATCAGTTTCGATGCCGCCTGTTCAATCCTGTATATTTCCTTTAGATGCTTCTCCTGCCATTTTCCGGGGTCCGTTGTGACAATCTCACGAAGCATTTCCATAGGATAGTCCAGATTCACGGTTTCCCAAAGCGACAGGTTCTTGTGAAGGACATCCCGAAAGGTTTGTCTGTCATTTCTACGCAGTGCATCATGCAGCAGGGAGAGTTCCTTACGGCTTTCATCGACAAAGATCCTCAGCATTTCCTCATGGTTGTCCTCTCCGGTAAAAAGCAGGGACAAGTCCGGCTTCCAGGCCCGTTCTTTTGCCGTTCCGATGACTCCGGATATGCCTGCGGACAGGCTGTCGATGGAAAACGGCTTACGGATGCAGCCGGCAAATCCGCATGAAAGATAGTTCACGTCATCATCTACACGGGCAGTCAGGGCTATCACCGGGATACTGTTCGCACAGCCTATATTGGAGGAACGGAGCAGCTCAAGAATGGAGAATCCGTCCATTTCAGGCATCTGGATATCTGTCAGCAGCACATCATAGCTTTTCTCTCTTATCTGGGATATGAGTTCACGGCTGGTGGTGCATAAGGTGCAGTCTGCTCCGAGCCGCTTGAGCATTTCTCCCGTGATGCGGAGCTGTCTGATGTCATCGTCAAGCAGAAGTATGGAAATGCCGTACAGGCTTGACAAGACGGAAACAGGCTTGCTTTCCTCTATCGGAGATTCATCGTCCGCCTGTCGGAGTGGAAGAATGACAATGAATGTACTGCCTTCTCCCGGGCGGCTTTCAACACGGATATTGCCACCCATCCGTGAGACAAGACTATACGATATGGTCAGACCAAGTCCGAATCCCGGTACGTTACGGGCATTTTCAAGCCGTTCAAAGGCTGTGAATATCCTTTCAGTATCTTTGCAGTCCATTCCGCAACCTGTATCCTGTACTGAAAAACGCAGCTCTCCGTCGTAATATTCGGCTCTCAGGCATATGCTTCCTTTCTCGGTAAATTTGAGCGCATTGGCTGTCAGATTGCTTACGATCTGTTGCAGCTGTCCTCTGTCTCCGCAGACAATAATGTCCATATTAAGGAACTCGCTTGAGAACCGGAGATCCTTCTTCCTGGCCTGCAGAAGAAAATTGTCAGCGACTTCCTTGAACAGGGATTCCAGATTATAAACGGAGATTTGTGGACGGCTCTGCTCCGTATCCAGCAGGTAAAAATTCATGAGTGTTTCACCGTATGTAAGCATATAGTCGGATGCGTGTGATATGCTCTCCATATATTCATGACGGCGTTCCGGTACGGACTCCTCCGGCAAGAGTTCCGCAGCACCCTTTATCGTACTCAGTGGAGAGCGCAGGTCATGTGCAATGGATAGCATCATGTCTTTTCTTGACTGCAACAGTTCCCTGTTCCTTCTATCCGATGCTTCAAGTTCCTTCTCGTACCGGTATTTCCTGTTTAACTCTCTATGGATTATGAAATACAACAGAATGGCAAGCAGGGAGACGGATATGGCAAGAAAGGAAATAAGAAGATATGACTGTTCCCTCTCCGATACGAACCGCCTGTATCTGTCGGAAATTCTTCGGTTACTTTCAAATTCAAGTGTTCGGATAAGGCTGTTCAGCTTTTGGTTAAGAATTGTATTTTTAGTGTACAGACTGTCCATCTGGTTGGTCAACATAATCTGTTGTGCCTGTCTCTCTTTTGAAACTTCACGGTTCAAGGAATAAAGCATTCCGGTAGTAACGGAAGAGGAATTTTTTTCTTGAGGGTTTTCTGCATTTTCCTTATGTTGAAGATATGCGGATTTTTTCTCTTTTCTGCGAAATATGGAAAAAATGTTTTTTCTCCGCTTGGGTTCCTCTTGAATGGCTTTTTCCTTTGTAATATCTGGAAGTTTCTCTACTTTTGAGATGATGGTTGGAATCCTCTCATTGACTATATCTGTTTGGTTTTGAAGCCTTTTAAACGTATTCATAACCGTTCCAAGCAACAGTTCTTTATCCTTTAGCAGAAAACAAAGAGAATCTATTCTGTTCTGGAGTCCGAGAGTATGGGCATTATTCTTCAGAATCTGTAACGTGTCGCATATGTCCGTTCTTTTCTTTCTGTAAGAAATATAATCCTCATGCTTCCAGACGCTTACCATTTCACCCTCCGTGGCAAGTTCAAGTAAATCTGCATAGATCTGTTCTGTAAGTTGCCAAGTGTTAACCAGTTCCCTTTCGTTGCGAAGAAGGGTGTTTCTCTTTATCTGTTCACTGCGGAACAAATAAATGGTTACAGCAAGCAGAACTATTAGAATGCTATAACCAAAGATTATTTTGAACTTTAATCCCATATTTGTTACACTGATACTCTATTTTATCCATTTACTTTATTTGACTTCATAAACACATTCTACTCTAATAACATGATGATAAATATTTTTACAATGAATGGAGGAACGGATTCACCCAGACGACCGGGCACAACTCATCGAACACCAAATTGAACACGGACAGTTCATCTATTCACTTCCGCAGGAACAGAGGAATGATTATCTGCAGATATTCCAAATTCGTATGCTGAATGCCCGGCAGGAATATGTAAATGTAATCAGTCGCCACCAAGTGATTCAGAAAGACAAGAACGGAAAAGCATGGATGATTATGGGAGTGATGGATCTTTCACCCGATCAAACGCCTATGGAGCGAATCAAGCGGACGGTTATTAATCGGAAGACGGGTGAGATACTTGCATCGGCAGTTGTTCCGGCAGACCAACAATTAACCAAGCGGGAAAAGGAAATACTCTTATTAATCCGGCAGGGATTTTTGAGCAAAGAGATTGCTTATAAACTGAACCTTAGTATTTACACGGTGAACAATCACCGGAAGAATATATTGGCAAAATTGAATGTTGACAATGTGATCGAAGCCCTTAACTGGGCAGAAAGTTTCGGTATTCTCTATTGATTACGGCAACCAATCCAAGCTATTTGTCAACGGATTGGCTTTTCTCCATAGCTCCAATTCTTCGTAAGTGCAAACTCCACCCACGAAAACAGCATGATAGATTTCTATGCCGGGAATCTGTACACCGTCCGGCACATCGAATTTAATTTGAAGGATGGTTTGCTTGATTTCCGGGGTAAGTCGGTTCGTAATGGCAGCCGTTACTTTTTCCACCACACCATCATATTTCGAGCCTTTGCGAATATGAATCATGTCGAACTTCCACGTGTTCATGTCCTCATCTTCGTAGAGGACGTGCCATTCGATACACTCTTCTTCCGTTTGAATCAGATTCCTATAGTGGACTTCCTTTAAAGAGAGCCGTTCGGCAAGTTCCTGCATTACAGAAAAACTGGCTCCAATATCCAATGTATCGGTATAGATATGCAGGTCTATATCCTTATTCTTTGCCAACAGACCGGATTTGAGGGAGCCTACCAGATGAACTGTAGCCCCAATATGTTCCCATGCCGGGATAATGCCGGTATGTTCCAGTATTTTCCAAGCGGTTTGCTGATTATGTAAGGCAAGTTCAAAAATATCCATATCATTCATCTTGAGCGTGCAAAGATACAAAACGTATGGATATATAGCTATAAATAGCCATTTCGTATCCTATTGGGTTGCCGTAATTTTGCGCACCGTTTTGACTCTATTTTCATCCTTTAGCAATAAATTACTATGGCATTCAATCAAACAGAAAAGCAAGAAAAAAGCTATTTGCAGCAAATAATCAATCGGCTGAAGCAGATAATCAGCCATACCGATGTGTCCGTAAAAGACCATGTAGATACATTGGCGGAGTACAAAGACTACCTTTGGAGCAATAAGGATATTGATCCGCATGAGATACGTTCCATGCGTGAAAGTATCCTGAATCATTTTGCCATAGGTGAAAGCGTGATCGACAAGCGCAAACGACTTTCCAAGATACTGGATATTCCCTACTTCGGTCGGATCGACTTTCAAGAGAAGAGCGAGAACCGTCCGGTAATCCCTGTTTATATCGGCATCCACACCTTTCACGATACTGAAAGCCGGACAACCGTGATTTATGATTGGCGGGCGCCTATTTCGAGTATGTTCTACGATCACGAACTGGGCGAAGCATCTTATCAGTCCCCATCGGGAGAGATAAAAGGGGATATTTCATTGAAACGTCAATACCGGATTCGGGGAGGCAAGATGGAATTTATGATCGAAAGTGCGCTGACCGTCCACGATGATATTCTGCAAAAGGAACTGAGTGCTAATGCGGATGATAAGATGAAGAACATCGTTGCCACCATCCAGCGGGAGCAGAACCGGATTATCCGTAATGAGGAAGCCCGAACGCTCATCATTCAGGGAGTGGCGGGTTCGGGTAAGACTTCTATTGCCCTACACCGCATCGCCTACTTGCTATATGCTTTTCAAGGCAATATCTCTTCAAAAGACATATTGATTATTTCTCCGAACAAGGTGTTCGCCGATTACATTTCCAACGTCCTGCCCGAACTGGGTGAAGAAGCCGTACCCGGATCCGGCATGGAACAGATACTTTCCGAAGTGCTGAATCACAAATACAAATACCTGAGTTTCTTTGAGCAAGTAAACGAGTTACTGACAAAACCAACACCGGACTTTATCGAGCGAATCGAATATAAATCCTCTTTCGACTTCATCGCCAGTCTGGATCGATTCATTCTGCACATCGAAAACAATTACTTTAGGGCGGAAGATGTGAAGCTAACCAAACATATTACCGTCCCGGCTGAATTTATCGGAGAGCAATTCCACCGCTTCAACCGTTACCCCATGCGCCAACGGTTCGAGGCAATGACGGATTATATTCTCGATATGATGAAAGTACAGTACGCTTTCACGGTGACGACTGCCGAACGGAATTTCCTAAAGAAAGAGATCAAGCGAATGTTTGCCGGAAACAACGACCTGCAAGTCTATAAGGATTTCTTCGCATGGATGGGTAAGGCGGAACTGTTTAAAATGCGGAAGAACCGCACGCTTGAATATGCCGACTTAGCACCATTGGCGTATTTGCATATTGCTTTGGAAGGTAGTACAAAGAACTGTGTCAAACATTTACTGGTAGATGAAATGCAAGATTATTCGCCCATCCAGTACAAGGTAATGCAAAAGCTATTCCCTTGCCGGAAAACGGTGTTGGGCGATGCCAGCCAGTCGGTCAATCCTTACGGCTCGTCTACTGCGGATATGATCCGGAAAGCTCTTGTCACAGGCGAAGTGATGAAGCTATGCAAAAGCTACCGTTCTACTTGCGAGATCACTGATCTTGCACAGAAAATACGGAAAAATACCGATCTTGAACCAGTCGCACGGCATGGGGAGAAACCGCAAGTATTAGAATTTAATAACGAGAAAGAAGAGCTATCTGCTATTAAAGAATTAATTGCCATTTATCAGGCATCCGCCTACAAATCGCTGGGGATTGTCTGCAAAACCGAATCGCAAGCCCGTGAGATGGCAGATAAATTACAAATTCCGGATATTCATTTCCTATCGAGCCAAAGTTCAGCTTTTGTACAGGGTATCGTTATCACCTCTGCACACATGGCAAAGGGGTTGGAATTCGATGAGGTGATTATCCCACAGGTGGATGATAGGAATTATCATTCGGAGATCGACCGTAGTATGTTATATGTGGCGGTAACGAGGGCGATGCACCGTTTAACACTGACATATAGCGGAACAAAACACACGCCATTCATCTAAATTTTCGGCTTACTTTATTGTCATGCGGAGATTAACGCCTATATTTACCGCCAAGAGCACAGCAGATTAACGAAATAGCGATGAGAGAAAGCAAAGTTCTATATCCGTCACCTATACTTTCCCAATACATTAAATACTATTGGGTGCTAAAAACCGATGAAGTAGAGCCAGTAATGGTACAGACTATTCCATCGGGGTGCGTACACCTTGTTTTCCATCGGGGTGAGAATCTGAATATCCAATCCAAAGGTTTACAGCCAAAGAATTTTATCCGTGGACAGTTCTCAACTTATGGGAGTTTGATTTCAGAGGGCAACATTGATATGATTGCCGTTATATTTCATCCTCTGGGGCTGAATCCATTTGTCCGGTGTTCTATGAGTGAGCTTTACAACCATTATATAAATGTAGAAGATCTGGAAGATATAGAATTGAATCACCTGAAACGAAATATTTCTGCCGAACCAGCCCTTGAAACCTGTATCTGGTTGATTGAACGCTTTTTCATGCAACGGTTGGTCGATGCAAATTGTAACTACCAAAGAACGCATCACGCTATCCGTCAAATCATCAATCAACCGCAAATTGACGTGAATACCCTTGCTGAAAGTGCTTGTTTGGGATATAGGCAATTCAAGCGAGTATTTACCAACTATGCAGGAATGAGCCCTAAAGAATATTATCGGGTAGTTCGCTTTCAGCGGGCACTGTATCTGTTGCAGAATCATCCGGGGATGGAGTTCGTAGACTTGGCTTATTCGTGTGGCTTTTACGACTCTTCGCACTTGGTGAAAGACTTTAAAGAGTTTACAGGCTGTTCGCCTACTCAATATCTATCTTCCCGTTCTCCGTATTCTACATTCTTTTCCGAAGATTGTAGGCTGAATGTTATTAAATCGCATAGTCGTGCGTAGTCATTTGCGATAAAGTCAGTTTTTTACAAGTGGATGATAGGCAAAGAACTTACTTTTGCAGAAGTATTTAAAATTAGAAAGTTATGCAAGCAAGTAATTTTATACATATAACTGCTGGCATTGCACAGGTTATTGAAACAGAAGAGAAATTGTTAAGTAGTTTGCCCGTAGAGGTTATCACACAAAGGCGAAATACGCAGAATCGCACCATCAAGCAAATTCTTGGTCACTTGATTGATTCGGCATCCAATAATCACCAACGCATGGTTCGGTTACAATATAGCAAAGACCTGCTTTTCTTCCCTGATTATACACAGGATAATGACTTGTGGATAGCTTTGCAAGATTATCAAAATGCAGACTGGGCTAACTTAATCCAGTTGTGGAAGTTCTATAATTTGCACATCATTCAGGTGATTAACTCGATAGATAAGAGTAGACTGGATAGTTACTGGTGCGATTTTACAGGAGCAAAGGTTACATTAAGAGAAATGATAGAGGGATATTTGGATCATTTGCACCTGCATATAAAAGAAATCCATGAATTAATCGGTTGAATTTCTCGATTTTTCATACATTTGCGCTATATCAACTCACAAATAGTATTCACTTCTTATGAAACTCTGCATATAGCTACGCTCCTGCGAATAGCCCCCTTCAAGAAAGCTATTCAGCTATTTGACAAATAACGATTTATTTGCCACAGCGGTTTTATATCCTTTTATTTATGAATTTACGAGTCGGCAGACCATGTAATGCAGGTCTGCTCGTGTCGTGTTATTTTGCAGTTGAACAATGAATTATACATATAAACAAATATGGCTCATCAACTTTCCGGTCATGATGAGCATCCTCATGGAGCAGTTAATCAATATAACGGATGCTGTCTTTTTAGGTCACGTAGGCGAGGTAGAATTGGGAGCATCCGCTATTGCCGGAATTTATTATCTGGCGGTCTATATGTTGGGCTTCGGGTTCAGCATCGGATTGCAAGTGATGATTGCCCGGAGAAACGGGGAGCAGAATTATAAGGCAACAGGAAAGACTTTCTTTCAAGGACTATTCTTTTTATCGGGATTAGCCGTCTTGCTTTGCCTGCTGATTCATGCCGTTTCTCCGTATCTATTGAAACGGCTAATTTCCTCACCGGAGATTTATCAGGCGGTAGTCCGCTATTTGGACTGGCGTAGCTTCGGGCTGTTGTTCTCATTTCCTTTTCTGGCTATCCGGTCTTTCTTCGTTGGAATAACGCACACGAAAGCCTTGTCGTGGTCGGCTGTTACTGCGGTGGCGATTAATATCCCGCTGAACTACTTTTTACTATTCACACTGGGATTAGGCATTTCGGGAGCAGCCATCGCTTCATCGTTAGCAGAAATGGGTTCTTTGATTGTGCTTTGTATTTACACAGGAACGAAGATTGACAAAGAAAAATACGGATTGAAACCCGTGTATGATGGGCGGTTACTTATCAAAGTCCTGAATCTGTCTGTGTGGAGTATGCTCCATGCCTTTATCAGTGTAGCCCCTTGGTTTCTATTTTTCGTGGTAATCGAGCATTTAGGGAAAACGGAGTTGGCTATTTCCAATATCACCCGAAGCGTATCGGCTCTCTTTTTCGTAATCGCCAACTCCTTTGCTGTCACAACAGGTTCATTAGTGAGCAATTCGATTGGAGCAGGAGCGAGAAATGAACTTTTCCCGATTTGCCACAAGGTTCTTAAATTGGGTTATGTGGTGGGAATCCCATTGGTCGGAGTGGCTTTACTCTGCAATCGTTGGATCGTGGGCTTCTATACCGATAGTGAACTATTGAAGGAATTGGCATTTGTTCCTTTCGTGGTGATGCTATTGAATTACACGTTTGCACTGCCCGGCTATGTATATCTCAATGCGGTCGGGGGAACAGGAAAAACAAAAATCACCTTTCTGTTTCAGGTAACAACCACCTGTGTATATTTAGTGTATCTCTATTGGTTGAGTTTCTGTATAGAAGCATCTTTATCCCTCTACTTGACAGCAGAATATCTGTTCGTGATGCTGTTGGCATTGCAATCTATCCTTTATCTGAAAAGTAAACACTATTAAAACGAATCAAGTTATGATGACAAAAATATATCCGCGCACCGGAGACAAGCAAACGGTGTATCTGAATGCCGTGATTAAAGATCCGCAAATTGCGGTGGGCAATTATACCATTTACAATGATTTTGTAGCTGATCCCTTGCTGTTTGAGAAGAACAATGTACTTTATCATTATCCTATTCATCGAGAAAGGTTAATCATTGGCAAGTTCTGTTCTATTGCCTGTGGCACTAAGTTTCTGTTTAATTGTGCGAATCATACATTGAAATCTCTGTCTACCTATACTTTCCCTCTATTTTATGAAGAATGGGAATTGGAGAAGTCGAATATTACTACTGCATGGGACAATAAAGGCGATATTGTGATCGGCAATGACGTATGGATCGGATACGAAGCTGTGATTATGGCAGGGGTTCATATCGGTGACGGAGCGATTATTGCCGCACGTGCCGTAGTGACCAAAGATGTGCCGCCTTATACGATTGTGGGTGGTACTCCTGCAAAAGAAATACGAAAACGCTTTGATGCAGAGGTAATTCAACAATTACTCATACTGAAATGGTGGAATTGGTCTACTGATAAAATACGCCAGTGCTTACCATATATTGCAGAGGGAAAAATGGATGAATTACTTACCAGAAATAAAGAGAGATTATGAACTATATAAAGAAACGATTGACAAGGATTGATGCAAGTTTCAGTTCTTCTGTATAGCTACATTTCGCTATTTTAGAACTCATGCCAGTGGATTATATTTGTAAGAAGCAGGAATTTGAAGTTCACCATTTCTGGAATTGCGACCAATAAGGCTGAATACCCCTTGAATCATTCTGATTAGCAGAGGAACTACAAACAAAACAAGAAATCATTCAGCATACAAAGCTAGTGCTTTGATATATATAATTTATTCACAATTAAATTTTATGCCTATGAATGATTTATTGAGAACGAAGTTTTTCATCTTACTGGCTGATACCTCACAAGAAGTTATTAACACAGAAATGCAAGATGCTTATGAAGATTTTGTGAAGCAAATAGTAACAATTAGCAATTCGGAAGACTATACTCATGTCTTCCGGATGCTTAATCTCACCCGTATTGAGATAGCCCCTTTAAAGGGGTTGTATCAGGATGGGCAGGGGGAAAAATACGCTTAAAAATCTATACATTCATAAAGCATTATCCTTAATTGATGCAGAATTAGAGTTACTCAATCTGAAAATTACCCATTCCGAACAGTTTAATTCACCTGTGTCTACCGAGTTCAAGTCAGACCTATATGTACTCCCAAAGTCTAAAGAATTGGGGAGTATAGGTATTGCTGAAATTGTACTAGCTCTGTTTCTACTGGGAAAAATCGTTGGGGAAAATGGAACGCCAGTCCCAAAAATTCAGTTGGCTCGTGGCTTTGAGCAGCTTTTCAATCTGAAATTTGGTAGTATCTACGATAAGATCGGTAAAGTGTTTACTCGTAAACCGTACAATCTTACTAAAACTTTGGACGCTTTGCGAAATACTATTGCCAGAGAAGACCGTAAACGCAAGAACAAATAAAGATTAGAAAAGATAATTTTGCAAATCGTTTATTTATAGCAGTTTATAAATCATTTTTCGGGGAGTAGTTACCTACTCCTCTTTTTTTGCAACCTTGTTTTGCAGAACTTTGCTTCATCAATCGATTGAAAACAATAATGTTGAACTAAAAATTAAAGCAAAATGTATTAGACAACGAAAACTTCGAGAAGTGGATGGAGAAGCTATCCAAGAAACTCACCGAGATCGGGCAAGACTTGAAATCTCTTATCAATACTGATACTGTATTCGATGAAAACGAAAGGCTGTTGGATAATCAAGACTTAGCCTTTCTATTGAAAGCATCTTTCAGAACCCTACAACGCTATCGGGCGAAAAACGTATTATAAAGCCAGCGATATCCGGGCTTTTGTTCGTGAATAGGCCGATTCTCAAACCTACAAACAGTTCGAAAAAGCAAATCAGTTTGCTTCACCTATCGATTTAGCGTGTTACAAGAACACGCTGTAATGACACTTGTAATAAGCATTTCCTTTTCAATGCTTATTATCAGGTATTGATCTGTTCATATTTCTATAAAAAAGTAATTACCGTGCCAAACAGCAGTCGAAAAACGATATTCACTACCATTTCCATAGACAAAGAAACGGTAGCTTTGGTAGAGAAGATATGCAAACGCTATTCCCAGAAAAAGAGAAAGTTGTAAAGTTGGCGTTCAGATATATAGATAAGGTACATATCAACCCATCCGAAGCCCCTAAATCCGTAAAATCGGAACTGGCGAAAAAATAAGGGACAGGATGATATTATCCGATTCATCCGTCACTATGAGGAAGAACAACTGAATCCCATGATACGGGTAACAAATTCTATCGCTTTGCGTTTCGATGTCATCGGTAAAACTTTGGAAACTCTTATGGATAAGCAATTGATGAAAACGACTGTAAATAACGAGTTATCATCAAAAAAATATGCCGGAAAGAAAAGGTGTTTTGAGATAGGAAAATTACTTATAATCCCTTTGAAAACGTTTTTTGGGGACACTCTGGGGGGGGGAGGATATGCATTTGCGTTTTGCAGCAAGCCGATACCATTACAAGCAATCATGCCCCTTAAGATTGCATACGAAGGAACGCAGGAAAGATAAAAATACACGCTATTTTCATCCGGACATATATAAACTATGAAGATATTTATGTAAGTTTGTCCACGAAGAAAAATGATCATATAAATACACACAATTTGAAACATGGCAGACGACAAGAAAATTATTTTCTCGATGGTAGGCGTAAGTAAAGTCTTTCCGCCTCAAAAACAAGTATTGAAAAATATTTACCTGTCCTTTTTCTATGGAGCAAAGATCGGGATCATTGGTTTGAATGGTTCTGGTAAATCTACATTGCTAAAAATTATTGCCGGCGTCGAAAAAGAATACCAAGGAGAAGTTGTATTCTCACCCGGATATTCTGTCGGATATCTAGAGCAGGAACCGAAACTGGAACCGGGCAAGACTGTAAAGGAAGTCGTACAGGAAGGCGTACAAAATATTGTGGACACCCTCAAAGAATATGAAGAAGTAAACGAAAAATTCGGCGATCCCGAAATACTCGAAGATCCAGACAAAATGGACGCACTGATCAACCGGCAGGCCGAATTACAAGATAAGATAGATGCAACTGACGCATGGAACCTCGACAGCCGCCTGGAAAGAGCGATGGACGCTTTACGTTGTCCTCCTGAAGATCAGGTGGTCGATACGCTGTCGGGAGGCGAACGCCGCCGTGTGGCTCTCTGCCGTTTGCTGTTACAACAGCCGGACATCCTGTTGCTGGACGAACCGACCAACCACTTGGATGCTGAGTCGATCGACTGGCTGGAACAACATCTACAACAATATACGGGTACGGTTATCTGCATCACACACGACCGTTACTTCCTCGACCATGTGGCCGGATGGATTCTGGAACTGGATCGCGGAGAAGGTATTCCTTGGAAAGGGAACTACTCTTCTTGGCTGGATCAAAAGACCAAACGTATGGCACAGGAGGAGAAACAAGCAAGTAAACGCCGTAAGACACTGGAACGCGAACTAGAATGGATCAACATGGCCCCGAAAGCCCGTCAGGCAAAAGGTAAGGCCCGTCTGAATTCGTATGAAGCCCTTTTGAACGAAGACCAGAAAGAACGCGAAGCCAAACTGGAAATCTTTATCCCGAACGGTCCGCGCTTAGGGAACAAGGTGATCGAGGCCCAGCATGTAGCAAAAGCATTTGGCGACAAACTGTTGTTTGATGACCTAAATTTCATGTTGCCGCCGAACGGAATCGTCGGCGTGATCGGTCCGAACGGAGCAGGTAAGACTACACTGTTCAAGATGATCATGGGAATGGAAAGTATCGACAAAGGTTCTTTTGAAGTGGGCGAAACGGTAAAGATCGGTTATGCAGACCAGACACATAAAGATATCGACCCGAAGAAGACCGTTTATCAGGTTGTTTCCGGCGGACAGGAGTTCATCCGCGTAGGCGGCAAGGAAGTCAACTCCCGCGCTTACCTCTCCAAATTCAATTTTGCGGGAGCCGACCAGGAAAAACTTTGCGGCGTACTCTCCGGTGGTGAACGGAATCGCCTGCATCTGGCTCTAACGCTGAAGGCCGAGGCGAATGTGTTGCTGCTCGACGAACCGACCAACGATATCGATGTGAACACACTCCGGGCACTCGAAGAAGGATTGGAGAACTTCGCCGGTTGTGCGGTCGTCGTTTCTCACGACCGTTGGTTCCTCGACCGTATCTGTACGCATATCCTTTCGTTCGAAGGGGATTCGAATGTCGTGTTCTACGAAGGTTCCTATTCGGAGTATGAAGAATACAAACGCAAATTGTTGGGCGACGTAGAACCAAAACGTGTCCGTTACCGTAAACTTATTGTTGATTAATCGTATAAATAATTAATATTATAAGACCATGAAAAAAAGAATGTTATCGATGGCAGTAGTAGCTGCCGCCTTTTTGTGTTTCGGAAGTGACGCGAGTGCACAGAAAATAACCAAGCTGTTCAACGGAAAAGACCTTTCCGGCTGGAACTTCGTTGTCGATAAGAACTCCGTCCCAGCCGAACAGGTATATTCCGTAAAAGACGGTGTCATCAACATCACAGGACAGCCATTCGGATACATGTACACGAAAGAAAAATACGGAGATTATAAACTGCATGTAGAATATCGCTGGCCAAACGGCAAGGAAAAGGCGAACAGCGGTATCTTCCTGCTAATTGAAGAGCCGAAAAACCCGTTTCCGAACGGTATCGAATGCAACCTGATGCTTGATAATGCCGGCGATTTCGTCCTGCTCGGCGGTTCGGATCTGGCTGAATACCAGAATAAGCCAGGCCAACCCCGCCCCTCTTTCCCGAAAATCCAGAAGGCGAATCAAGACAGCGAGAAGCCTGCTGGTGAATGGAACGAAGCTAATATCTTCGTGAAAAACGGTGTCATCACGGTCTATATCAACGGCGTTTACCAGAACACCGGGACAAACAAGGTAAAGGAAGGTTACATCGGACTGCAAAGCGAAGGCAAGGAAGTACAATTCCGTAATGTGACAATCACTCCGTGGTAAACAACTATACTTATTTTAAAACACCTATGTTTTGCATTCAAAGCATAGGTGTTTTGCATTCAAATCATATATGTTTTGGAAAGGTGTTCCTTGGGTTTCCATAAAAACATATCGTTTCTTTGCTATCTTTGCAACATTCTCACGGATATTCCGGTTCTTTTTTAAATTATATCACTATGGATAATCGTTTCTTGGACCTTATAGAGAGAAGCATGAAGGAGCATTGGGATCTCCCCGCCTTCTCCGATTACAATGGACATACCTTCCATTTCAAAGACGTCGCACGGCGGATAGAAAAGTTTCACATCCTACTGGAACATGCCGGTATCAAGAAAGGCGACAAAGTGGCCATCGTCGGACGCAACTCCTCCAACTGGGCAATCTGCTTTTTCGGAATATTGGCTTACGGGGCTGTTGCCGTGCCGATCCTGCATGAGTTCAAACCCGACAATATCCATCACATCGTCAACCATTCGGGAGCAAAAGCCGTACTGGCAGGCTCCAGCAACTGGGAGAACATGAACGAAAAGATGATGCCGGATGTCAAGCTATTCATGATGCTGGACAACTTCTCCATTATCGATTGCAAGAATAAAGAGGTACGCACCATACGCGACCGTATCAACGAATATTTTGGCAAGAAATATCCCCGTTCTTTCACCGCCAACGATGTGAAATATCATATCGAAGACCCGGAGGAATTGGCTGTTTTGAACTATACGTCCGGCACGACCAGCTTCTCGAAAGGAGTCATGATCCCCTACCGCAGTTTGTGGAGCAACACACAGTTCGCCTACGACCGTCTTCCTTTCATACATCCAGGGGACAACATCGTCTGTATGTTACCGATGGCGCACATGTACGGGTTAGCGTTCGAAGTGCTGAACTCCGTCAACAAAGGCTGCCACGTTCATTTCCTGACACGCACGCCGAGTCCAAAAATCATCGCAGAGGCATTTGCGACGGTTCGCCCGGCGCTGATCCTTGCCGTGCCACTCATTATCGAGAAGATCATCAAGAACAAGGTCTTTCCCGAACTGGAAAAGCCATTGATCAAATTGCTGTTGAAAGTGCCATACATCGACCAAAAGGTACGCGAGAAGATCGCCCAAAAGCTGGAAGTCTCTTTCGGTGGGAACTTCGGCGAAATCGTGATTGGTGGTGCAGCCATCAATAAAGAGGTAGAGACATTTCTCAAATCCATCGACTTCCGTTATACGGTTGGCTATGGGATGACGGAATGCGGCCCACTGGTTTCCTACGAACAGTGGGACACGTTCAAGCAAGGCTCGGTGGGCCGTGTCGTCGACCGCATGGAAATCCGGATCGACTCGAACGATCCGGAAAACGAAGTAGGCGAAATCCTGGTTCGCGGCATGAACGTGATGTTAGGCTACTATAAGAATCCAGAGGCAACAAAGGCAGTGATGCTACCCGACGGCTGGCTACGGACAGGTGACTTGGGAACACTTGACAAAGACGGTTTCCTTTACATCCGCGGACGAAGCAAAAGTATGATCCTAAGCTCCAACGGACAGAATATCTATCCCGAAGAGATCGAAGACCGCCTGAACAATATGCTGTACGTGGCGGAGTCGTTGATCATTTCTCAGGGAGGTAAACTGGTCGCCCTGATCTATCCGGACTGGGAACAAGTGGACAAGGCAGGCATCCAACACTCCGAAATCGAAGAGCTGATGCAGCAGAACATCGACCAACTGAACACTGAAATGCCCGCCTACAGCAAAGTATCTTGCTTCAAGCTTTATCAGGAAGAATTCGAAAAGACACCGAAACGGAGTATTAAACGATATTTATATCAACCCGCAGAGGAAAACTAAGTAAATAAATCGTACCTTTGTTTTCTGTTAATTTACAAACAGCTCATATGAACAAAGGGAAAATTACTGTTGTCGGCATTGGACCGGGAAATCGCGATGACATAACGCCTGCGGCATTATCAGCCATCAGGCAGTCGGATGTGATCATCGGATATAACTATTATTTCCAGTTTATACAGGATATAATTCACCCGGATACCCAATGTATCGATACTGGGATGAAGCGCGAGAAAATACGTGCCGAAGAGGCCTACAAATACGCTTCGGAAGGTAAAACAGTGACAGTGATCAGTTCTGGTGATGCCGGAATCTACGGGATGGCCCCGTTGATATATGAAATGCGGACGATGAAAGAGGCGCCGCAAGTGGAGATCGAGGTAGTGCCCGGTATCAGTGCGTTCCAAAAGGCGGCTTCGCTTCTGGGGGCACCTATCGGGCATGATCTCTGTATCATCTCCCTCTCCGACCTGATGACTCCCTGGTTACGGATTGAAAAACGCATACAGGCCGCCGCCATCGGCGACTTCGTGACAGCCGTCTACAATCCGAAAAGCGAAGGACGCTACTGGCAGCTGTATCGCCTCAAGGAACTTTTCCTCGAAGAACGTGCGCCCGAAACACCGGTCGGTTATGTCCGTCAGGCCGGACGCGAGGAGCAGGTCGTCAATCTAACCACGCTGGCAGAGTTCGACCCTGAGCAGGTCGACATGTTCACCATTATCCTGATCGGGAACTCGCAGTCGTACGAAACTGACGGCAAGTTCATCACACCACGCGGCTATTACGGGGAGATCAAGATGAAAACAGATGTCGGGATTGGCCAAGACATCATGATCCGCAGCTTCCACACTATCGAAAAAGAACTCAAGAACAAAGAAATACCGCTCGACAAGAAATGGGCTTTGCTCCATGCCATCCACACGACAGCCGATTTCGAAATGGAAAATATTCTACGGATCGACGATCATGCGGTAGCTTCCCTTTACGGAAAATTCAGCCGGGGCGAGGTACGCACCATCATCACAGACGTCACAATGGCCGCTTCCGGCATCCGCAAGGGAGCTTTACAGCGTATGGGGATCGAAGTGAAATGCTATTTGCAAGACGAGCGCACCGTACAACTTGCAACAGAAAAAGGGATCACCCGCACACAAGCTGGCATCCGGCTTGCCGTACAGGAACATCCCGGCGCTTTATACGTATTCGGCAATGCGCCGACCGCATTAATGGAACTTTGTGACCTGATAAGGAAAGGGAAAGCCATTCCCGCCGGCATTATTGCTGCTCCTGTCGGTTTCGTACACGTACAGGAATCCAAACACATGGTAAAGCCGTTTGTCTCTATTCCTAAACTCATCATCGAAGGACGGAAAGGCGGTAGCAACCTCGCCGCGACTTTGGTAAACGCGATTTTATGCTACAATGATGCAAAACAATTAAAACCAGGTAGAGACGTATGAGAACTCAAGAAATTGTAGAAGCTTACGGCAAAACGCACATCTATATGATCGGGATGGACGACAATCCACAGCCTAAGCATATAGAAGTCATTATCAAAAATGTCAAACACGACAACATCTTCTCCGGAGGGAAGCGGCATTACGAAATTGTGAAGCCATTCCTGCCCGCCGATGCGGTATGGATCGAAATCAAGGCTCCGATAAATGCCGTCCTTACGGAATACAGCCGGTTGATCCAGGAAGGCAAAGTGATCGTCTCCTTCGTTTCGGGAGACCCGTTCTTTTTCGGCTTCGCTTCCACCATCCGGAAAAACCTTTTAGGAGTAGGCATGAAAGTGTTTCCTTACTTCAACTCATTGCAGATGTTCGCACACCATGAACAAATTCCGTATGAGAACATGCACGCCGTGTCCGTTACCGGACGACCATGGCACGAACTCGACCGGGCATTGCTGGAATACCGACCGCTGATCGGTGTGCTGACCGACCGTATCCATACGCCCAGGGCTATAGCCAAGAGGATGATGGAATATCATCTGGACAGAGATTACACCATGTGGGTAGCCGAACATTTAGGCAACCCGAAGAAAGAGAAAATCTATAAAATCTACTCGATCGAGGAAATCAGCGAGATGAGTTTCACCAATCCGAACTGTGTTCTGCTAATGAAGGCTCCGAACTGCGCATTACAACGACCGGCCTTAGGCATACCTGACACGAAATTTATCTTGCTGAACGACCGGACAAAAATGATTACCAAAGCACCGATACGAGTGATAGACCTAAGCTTGTTAGAACTGCATAACAGTCGCTACTTCTGGGATATCGGCGCCTGTACCGGCTCGGTTTCAATCGAAGCGCGGCGCCAGTATCCTCATCTAAATATCCAAGCTTTTGAAGTGCGGAAAGAGTGCGAGAACATCATCCGGGCAAACACACGGCTGCACAGCGCTCCAGGCATAGACCTGCGTATTGGTAACTTCCTCAATCTGTCAATCGAAAAGAACACGATTGTCGATGCAGTCTTTATCGGCGGTCATGGCGGCAAGCTGAAAGAAATCATCCGCAAGGTAGCTTCCCACTTGAACAGTCTGAACGGCAAGATCGTTTTTAACTCCGTTTCAGAAGAAAGCAGCAAGCTGTTCCGGGAGGCGGTTGCAGAAAACGGTCTGAAACTACATTCAGAAATAAACATTACGCTCGATTCCAATAATCCTATTACAATCCTTTGCGCAACGGGTAAAAATTATGTCTAAAAATACACTGAACATTCTTGTGGTTTCGACAAGAAGTCTGTCGTTAGCACGCAAAATCCGGGACGAATATCCGGGCAAAACTGTCATCTATTGTAGAGAAGCAGATAACGATGTCGAACCATTCACCTCTTTCAAAGAGCTGACTGGCAATCTTTTCGATAAATCGGAAACGATTGTGTTTATCGGGGCGATGGGTATCTGCGTACGGAGTATCGCCCCCTACATCAAGAGCAAGTACACGGACCCAGCAGTCATCTGCCTCGACAGTACCGGCAAATATGTCGTATCGGTACTGTCCGGTCATATCGGTGGGGCGAACGAACTGACACATGAATTGGCCCGCATACTGGACGCCGAAGCGGTTGTCACGACACAGAGTGACAACCAGGGACTTTGGGCACTGGACACCTTCGCGAAACAATATGGCTGGGAACAGGATGTCTACAACCCACAGGAAGGCATAATCAGTTTCTTCCAAACCGACTTCGAGAAGATAGACGAGGAAACGTTCAATGCATCGAGGGAAAAGGCCATGAACGAATGTGTCGCCCGTTTCGTCAACTATCGACCGACCGCCCTCCTGCTCGATATCTGCACGGAGGAGACGGACTATATGAAGGAAACCTGTCCCCCGCACGTCGATGTCTTCTATAAATATAAAGATATCGACCTCGAAAAATACGAGCTGCTGATCACGGTCAGTCCCACTTACTACCACAAATCCCCTATCCCCTGCCTATCATTCTTCCCGAAAGTGCTTCACTTAGGTATCGGATGTAAAAAGGGATTGACAGACATGAAGTCCGTCCTCACGGACCTGTATATCTGCTCCATTTTCTACAGGTTCAACCTGAAGAGCATAGCCGACGTCTCCTCCATCGACCTAAAGAAAGAAGAACCGATATTAAAGGAACTGGCAAACACCTACCTGCGCAGCCCGTTCAAGACCTATCCTGCAGAGGTACTGGACAAAATCCCCGTACCCCATCCTTCTTCCACAGTAAAGAAAGCCACCGGGTCGGGAAGCGTCGCGGAGGCAGCGGCCATCCTGAGTGCGGAAGGAGGCCCATTATTGGTGGGAAAACAAAAGGGGCAGACGAAAGACTTCACTTATGCGATAGCCATCAGCAAATCGGCAATACGGGACGAAAAAGATAGTCAGCAAAAAGGGAAACAGGGACATGGACACATCGAAATTGTCGGAGCCGGACCGGGCGATCCAGAACTGATCTCCATCCGGGGCCGGCGGATGCTGGAAAATGCAGACCTGATCCTCTATGCCGGAAGCCTCGTCCCCAAAGAACTCACTCTATGCGCCAAGAAAGGATCGACGATTCGCAGTTCTGCCGACATGAACCTGGAAGAACAATTCGCCCTTATAAAAAAGTTCTATGACAAAGGGAAGTTCATCGTACGCTTGCACACAGGTGACCCCTGCATCTATGGGGCGATACAAGAACAGATGGCATTCTTCGACCGCTATGGCATGAGTTACCATATCACACCGGGAATCTCCTCGTTCCAAGCTGCTGCTGCAGCTCTCCGTTCCCAGTTCACTATTCCTGAAAAGGTGCAAACCATCATCCTGACGCGTGGCGAAGGACGTACCCCCATGCCGGAGAAAGAGCAGCTGCATAAACTAGCCGCCAGCCAAAGCACAATGTGCATCTTCCTGAGCGCCGACATTGCCGGAAAAGTCCAGAAAGAACTTCTGGAACATTACCCGCCAACGACACCGGTAGCCGCCTGCTACAAGTTGACCTGGAAAGACGAACGCATCTACCGAGGCAAATTGAAAGACCTGGAACAGATCGTAAAAGAAAACAATCTGACACTGACGACCTTGTTAGTCGTCGGTGATGCCATAGACAACCGTACGGGGGTATCACGTCTCTACGCCGAGGAGTTCAAGCATCTGTACCGCCGTTAGCGAGGGGCCACCTCCTACCTATGAGGCATGATACCTCATAAGTAGGAGGTATGGAACCTCATAGCTATCAGGCATGAAACCTCATAGCTGCCAGGCAAGTACTCACCAGAGAGGATGCCCCCCTGCGATATTACCGGTAAAGACAAGAGAACAACAGAAGCATTATGATACTGATCTTAGGAGGAACAACCGAAGGCCGCAAGGCCGTACAAGTCGTCGAGAGCGCTGGCAAACCCTACTACTACTCGACGGTCGGCAACGAACAGGCGATAGAAGCCGTTCATGCCATCCGCCTCACCGGTGGTATGGACGAAGAAAAGATGGCACAATTCTGCCGCGAGAAAAAAATCTCGTTGCTAGTCGATGCCGCCCACCCTTTCGCCATCCGGTTGCATCGGACGCTTGCAAAGGTTTCCTCCCGTCTTCGGATTCCGGTCGTCCGGTTGGAAAGGCAATACCCCGCACATGACAAGCGGTTGATATGGTGCACGGATTATGCCGCCGCCATCGACCGCCTGCGTGCGGACGGGATCTGCAACCTGTTGGCCCTGACAGGCGTCAAGACCATTGCGAAACTGCGTCCTTACTGGGAGCAGACGCCCTGCTGGTTCCGTATCCTGAACCGGAAAGAGTCGCTTTCGCTGGCTGAATCCGACGGATTCCCAAAGGAACGGATTATTTTTTTCCATGAAGGAGAAGACGAGAAGAAGCTGCTGGACCAGCTTCTTCCAGATGCCGTACTGACAAAGGAAAGTGGGGAAAGCGGATATTTCAAGGAAAAGGTCGAAGCAGCACAAGCCTGCGGCATTCCCGTTTATGTCATACAACGCCCTCCCCTGCCTGACAGTTTCACCTTTGTGCAAGGCATGGAAGGACTTCGTAAAGCCATCGAACGCCTCGCTCCCGGTTTCTTCCCGCTCCGAAGCGGTTTCACGACCGGCACATGTGCTACGGCTGCCGCCAAAGCCGCCTTAGTTGCCCTCCTGAACCAAACGGAACAAATCGTTAGTTGCATCACGCTCCCTTCCGGGGAAAAGATCATGCTCCCTGTCGCCGCTACCGAATGGGCGGACAACGCCGCCCTATGCACGGTTATAAAGGACTCCGGCGACGATCCGGACGTGACAAACGGCTGTTCCGTTATCGCCCGTATCGAGTTACAGGCTGGGCAATCCCCTACCCCCGCCTTCCTGTTCCGGGCTGGTGAAGGAGTAGGAACGGTGACGCTTCCCGGCCTCGGCCTCGAAATTGGAGGACCAGCCATCAACGCCACTCCCCGCCGCCTGATTACTGGAGAATTGACAACAATACTGGAGGAAAACGGCCTGTCCGGCAAGATAAAGGAGGTAGTCGTCACGATCTCCGTTCCGGGAGGGAAAGAGTTAGCTGCCCGGACATTCAATCCGAAGTTGGGAATCATCGGCGGAATCTCGATCATCGGGACATCCGGCATCGTACGCCCTTTCTCGAACGATGCCTTTCTCGCCTCGATCCGGAAAGAAGCCGAAGTTGCAAAAGCAATAGGATGTTCTCGCCTCGTCATCAACTCAGGAGCAAAAAGCGAACGTTTCCTGAAAGGCCACCTGTCGGAACGGCTGTCGGAAGAACTTCCTCCGCAAATGTTTGTGCACTACGGGAACTTCATCGGAAAGACACTGAAAATAGCTGCCGAACTGCAATTTGACGAAGTCGTCATGGGAATCATGATTGGCAAAGCCGTCAAACTGGCGGAAGGAGCACTGGATACGCACAGCAAAAAGGTCGTCATGAACAAAGCCTTTCTGAAAGAATTGGCTGCAAAGGCGGGGTGCAAACCAGAGTCCGTACAAAAAATAGATTCCCTGACGCTGGCCAGAGAACTATGGGAACTGTTCAGCAAGACCGAACAACAAAGTTTCTTCCCACTTCTGTTACAGAAATGCCGAGAGCATTGTACCCCCTTGCTTCCCGTTGGGAAGCTATCCGTTCTGCTGATTTCGGAAAGTGGGGAAATAACCTTTCAAGCGTGATTATTCAAATGTAACATCCTTGTTCTGCACGTAGGAGACATCGATTTTTCCTCCCGCATCACCGTTGCTCTCCTGTAAAGGAAGTTCCCTGACACGGCTCAAGAACAGGGTTCCTTTGGTGGCAGAAGTCGGATTCGTAAAGTTTAGCGTGATGGAGGTCGCGCCTTCCTGCGTATTGTTGATATCATAAACGCCGCCGTTGTAGGTCAGGTGCACCTGGACATACTCGTCCTTCCCGATCGGCTTTCCTACCCAAGTGATAATGGCTGCGCCATTGCCTTTGACGGATGTCAGGGATTCGGGAAGAGCGATTGGATCGACATCGTCGATAGAGGCCTTGTTTGTATAGACCTGGTCTTTCCAACGGGAAAAGGTGAACGTGACCGGGTCCAGCCCGGATTCCGACAGCATACACATATAAGTTCCCATTCCTAAAAAGTCCGGCACTTTTCCGTTAAAGAGAATGCCTTTGGCCGGCAGGCGCAGATTGGCCCCTTCGCTGTTATATTTATTGAAATTTGCGCCTATATGGGTATGGTTCTGCGTAACATTATATTCGACACCCAAATTCTGATAGAAAGGGATCGAGTGGTCGATCCCGTCCGAATCATCGTTATCGCAAGCGGTAAACACGCCAGCGAACAACAGGCAAGCATAAAGGAAATACTTTCTCATATCATTTAATCTTATCCGAGTTACGGAAAGTATAGGATAATTTACCAATTGCTTCTCCGAGGACTCTATTATTCTTCTTTGATAGAAATAACAAATGAAGTGGGAAAAGTTTTTCCTTTTAGGCTTTTTTGTCAAACAGAAAGCTCCTGCAAGAGAGATTCTATGGTATCGGCCGCCTGCGTACGCCCGTCAAGATGGTGGATCAGGAATGCGGAACCGACAGACAGATCGCCCGTCTCGATCCACACAGGCGATTCCACATGCCGATCGGCACGTATACCGTTCCGCTGGAGTGCCTTGCGGACCATCGCATATTTCTGTCCGTGCCCGATCAGGCGTATTTCTTTCGAATACCGGTTATCGATGCGAAACAAGCCGGTCTCCGTGTCGAACACGATTCCCTTGCGGGCGAAGAAACCGCTCAAGTGGCCGCTCAGGGCGAGGTCTTCGGGCGTACCGGTCGTAATCCCGTTCGTCCGGTCCATCAGCCAAATCTTGTCGGCGATCTGGAGCGCCAGTTCGAGGTCGTGTGTGGAGAGGAAAATCGTCTTATTCGCGCTTCGTGTCAGATGGTGGAGCAATTGCATGATCTCCACCTTGCTCGGAAAATCGAGGAAAGCGGTCGGTTCGTCCAGGAAGATCACAGGCGTTTCCTGGGCCAGCGCCTTGGCGATCATGACCTTCTGCCGTTCCCCGTCCGAGAGGGTATGCACCATGCGGGAGGCCAGGTTCCCGATCCGTACCAAGGCGATCGATTCTTCCACGACCTGCTTGTCCTCCTTGTCCAACCGTCCCCAGAAACCGGTGTAGGGACTGCGTCCCATCCCGACCAATTCCCGCACAGACATATTCCGGATATCACATTTCTCCGTCAGGACCACACCGATCGTCGTACTCAGTTCCTTGTCCGAATAATTGTCCACATCACGCCCCAAGACGGCGATCTCGCCTTCCAACTTCGGCTGGAAAGCCGACAGCGTACGCAAGAGCGTCGACTTCCCGACTCCGTTCGCTCCTAAGAGGCAGGTTAATTCTCCACTATAAATCCGGGCCTGTATATGACTCGCCACCAACTTGGTATCATTCTTTGTCCGATAACCGATAGAGAGATCGTTTATATGAATCGTATCTTGTCTCATCATTCGTTCAGTTCGTTTTTACGTTTACGGAATAGAACGGAGGCCACTACCGGAGCACCGATCAGGGCAGTCACCGAGTTGACCGGCAAAGCCCCTTCGAAGCCGGGCATCCGGGCAATCAAGTTGCAGACGAGTGCCAATGCGGCACCGGCAAACAGGACGGCAGGCATCAGGACCCTATGGTCGGATGTTTGAAAAATGGCCCGGCACAGGTGCGGGACGGCCAGGCCAAGAAAGATGACCGGTCCACAATAGGCCGTCACGATCGCCGTCAGCACTCCTGCCGAGGTGATCACCAAAAGACGTGCCCGCTTGATGTTCAATCCCAAGTTACGGGCATAGCCGTCGCCAAGCAGCATCAGGTTCAACGTCTTGATCAACAGGAACGACAAAGGGATCAGAATCGCCATGATCGCAACAAACAGCATCATCTGGTTGCCGGAAACACGTGAGAAGCTGCCTAACCCCCAGATCACATAGGCGCGAATATCCTCCTCCACGCTGAAGAACTTCAGCACGCCGATCACCGCATTCGCCACGTAGCCGATCATCACGCCGATAATCAGCAGCGTCACGTTCCCCTTCACCTTCTGCGACACATATACGATCAACGCCATCACCGAGAGCGAACCGATCACGGCTGCTATCGAAAGCGCAATTTCTCCCATAAACCCCAATTTACTAAGCGCAACCCCTCCGAGGCTACCGCTCAGCAGTACCACAAAGGCCACGCCCATGCTCGCACCAGAGCTGATCCCCAGCACAGAAGGTCCCGCCAGTGGATTCCGGAAAACAGTCTGCATCTGCAAGCCGCTTATCGCCAGGCCCGCTCCCGCCACCAAAGCAGTCAATGCCTGCGGAAGACGTGATTTCCAGACGATATTCTGCCAGGTCACCGGCTCGTCTCCCAGTCCGCAAATAATGTTCCAGACAGACTTCAACGGGATAGACACCGACCCTAACACCAAATTCAGGAACATCAGGACCAGGATAGACGCTACGATGAGCGACATCAGAAAAGTAGTGGAATGTCTCATTCGTGCAGCCTATTTGAGCCGTGCATAATAAACAGGTGTATGATCAGGCAGCAGGTCCGGATGGAATATATGCAGCAGGTCGGCCAGTACGACTTCCGGCTCGGTCGGCATACTTTCGTAAAAAGGCGTATCTTTCATGTTGCAATAGATGATCCCTTTCTCTCTGAAGGCACGGAAATCGGCATAACGCGGGTCCTGCTCCTTCAATGCCTCATAGCTGAACGTACCCGGATAGCTGTTCACAATGCGCCAGTAATCGGCTTCGTCACCCTGGTTGTAGACAGTTTCGAAATCAAGTGTCACACCTCCCGAACGTTTGTCGTTTTTGAGGAAATAGTCAGCACCGGCGTCCTTGAAAAGTTGGGCGAGAAAGCTCTCCCCCCCTACGGCATACCAGTTACCGCCCCGCATCTCGCCGCTCAACACGACCGGACGTTTCTTCACTTTTCCTTCCGCCGTCAGCTCCTTCAATTCATTGTAACGGGCCGCGATGGCGTCGAATGTCTCGTTTGCCTTTTGCTCCTGTCCCACCAACAGGCCGACGAACTTCACCCATTCCGCCTGTCCCAACGGCGTCATCTCCTTATAGCCTAAATGCGGGATCAATGGGATACCGACATCCTTCAAGGTCTCATATCCGCCCCGTTTAAAAGGCGAAACAAGGATCAGGTCTGGGTTCATACTCATGATCACCTCGTTGTCGAAATTCCCTTCTATGCCGATTTTGACGGTCTTCCCGCTCTTGAGACGTTCGTTCATCTCCCTATTGAACAGATGCCGGGTACTGGTCACCCCTACGACCTTGTCCAGTTCGCCCATCTTGATAAAATTGGACAACTGCAAAGATGTCATACAGACAACACTTCTGATGGGTGTCTCGATCACAGTATACGATCCGGGGATGCCGGCCGGTTTCGTTCCTCTCCTGACAAGCGCATAATGAAAAGTCGTACTTTCCTCATTCTGCGGGTCCTGGATATCCAGCAAGACATACCCGCTCCGATAGGATAATTCGAAACCACGGGCATACTCGGGTACAATATGGACACCGGAAAACGCGCTTTCTTCCGTCGTTTCCACCTCATCGGTCCGTTGATTGTTTTTGGTCGTACACGAGGATGCGACACACAACGACATAAGCAGGCAGCACCCTGCCAGGCATTTTTTCATATTCAATATTATTTTATTATAACCGGGCGAGCGTTGTCCACCCCACGAGGACGAGACTCTTCAAAACCGAAACGGCAGGTCTTCTGACTTACTTCCATCCCCGGACACCTTCCCGATCCCCCGATCAGTGGCATTGAGTATTGCCGGTATGTTACCGAAGTTTCACAGCAGCGTGGTCTGTCCGGGATTCCCACCCGGTTCCCTTTTCATCCCTGTCCTGTAAGGAGGACAGGGAAACCTGTTTCAAAGGGCAAATATAATAATATTACTTTTTCTTTCAAGAGAAAAGTGGCAGACAAATCAGTTTTTCTTACGAGCCGCCAGATATTCGTCTTCCGGCATGACTTTCAGCACATGGCCGCTTTCGTCGAAAGCGACAACCAGATTCCGCTGATCAGTCGTCTCGAGAGAGACCTTATACTGGATAGGGCTGCCGCTACCATTCGACTTGTACACCTCTTTGATCAAGCAATTTTCATAAGCGTTGTAAATCGCTTCCTGTGCGGCAAGATCCACATCGACGATATCGATCGCATAGAAATTTTTCATACTCAACATATCGATATCCGTATTCCCATCCCGTCCAGTCTGCGCATGACTGTTTTGAGCCATACAGACACACGAAACCACCATAGCCACCATCAATACAAACTTCTTCATAACCTAAAATCTTAAACAATCTATTTACCTTTTTCTAATCGTTCCATCAAGTACAAATTGCATGCCAAAGAATAAAAAGCGGGCTGTGGAAAAGGCAGTGTGGAAATTATCCCCACAATTGTGGAATGCAGATTTGGAAAGTTCCGCAATTTTCCTCACTTTTGCGCACCAAACAATTCTAACGCACATGTCGTACCCCATCTGCTTCGTATCGCTCGGTCCGGGAGACCCCGAACTGATCACCTTGAAAGGCTTGAAAAAACTCCGACAGGCCGATATCATCTATTGCCCCGCCACCATAAGCAAAAGCGGACAACTACTCTCCCGTGCGGCCCGTATTATCGAAGGACTGGAAATCGAGAAATCTGTAGTCCAGTTCTTCACGCTCCCGATGAGCAAAGATCGGACCGAAGTCTGGAAAGTCTACGATACCTTGTATGAAAAGGCCATATCCGCCAGGGACAAAGAGAAAAAGGTGGTCATTGTGGCGGAAGGCGACGCAGGGTTCTATTCTTCCATACAATATATATACGACAAATTCAAAGAGAACCGCATCGAAGTGGAACGAACCGCCGGAATACCAGCTTTCATTGCAGCGGGTGCTTTAGCCGGCTTGCATATTGTCAAGCAGGAAGAACAAATCATCGTCATACCCGGAATGCTGACGGCGGAAGAATTGTCGAAAAAGATCAAGACCGGTAATGTGATCGTCATCATGAAGCTGTCCCAATGTGTGGAGGCCGTCCATACCTGCATCCGGTTGCATCCGGAAACGAACTTCCATTATTTTGAGAATGTCGGGACCGGAGAAGAGTTTTACACCTCCGACCGGAAACAAATCCAGAGGAAAATATTCCCATACTTTTCCCTTATGATCATCCAATAGTATCTAAACTACCTGACTTTTCATTTTGTTATTATACAAAAATATATTTACTTTTGTTTTCCACTTAAACTTACATAAGACATGAAATCAGACATAGAAATTGCAAGAGAGGTTTCTCTGCGCAAGATAAAAGAAATCGCGACCGGATTAGGTATCCCTCGTGAAGAAGTTCAGAATTACGGCAGATACATCGCCAAGATACCTATCCATCTGATCGACGAAGAGAAGATCAGACAACACAATCTTATCCTGGTTACAGCCATCACTCCTACGAAAGCGGGTATCGGTAAGACGACCGTTTCAATCGGGCTGGCTTTAGGATTGAACAAAATCGGTAAAAAGGCGGTCGTTGCCTTGCGCGAACCATCATTGGGTCCATGCTTCGGCATGAAGGGCGGAGCTGCCGGAGGCGGATACTCGCAGGTGTTGCCGATGGAAAACATCAACCTGCATTTTACGGGGGATTTCCATGCGGTTACTTCTGCCCACAATATGATCACGGCATTGCTGGACAATTACATCTACCAGACGCGTAATACCTGTGAAGGTCTGAAAGAAATCAAATGGAAACGCGTACTGGACGTGAACGACCGCAGCCTGCGCAACATCGTTTCCGGCTTGGGCGGATCGGCCAACGGTGTACCGACGGAGACAGGTTTTGACATCACACCCGCTTCGGAAATCATGGCGATCCTTTGCCTGGCAACGGACATCGAAGACTTGAAACGCCGTATCGGCAACATCCTGTTGGGATATACGAACGATGACAAGCCTTTCACTGTAAACGATCTCGGTGTGGCCGGAGCGATCACGGTATTGCTGAAAGACGCTCTCCTGCCCAACCTGGTGCAAACAACCGAAAACACGGCCGCATTCGTACACGGAGGCCCATTCGCCAACATCGCACACGGCTGCAACTCCGTTCTAGCGACCAAGATGGCGCTGACGTATGGCGATTACGTCATTACAGAGGCTGGCTTCGGTGCCGACCTAGGAGCTGAAAAGTTCTTCGACATCAAATGCCGCAAAGCCGGACTGACACCGAAACTGACAGTTATCGTGGCGACGGCCCAGAGCTTGAAGCTGCATGGAGGCGTACCGGAAAACAAAATCAAGGAACAGAATATCGAAGGGATGAAAAACGGTTTCGAGAATCTGGACAAACATGTCGAGAACATGAAACGCTTCGGCCAGGAAGTGATCGTGACTTTCAACAGGTACGCATCCGATACGGACGAGGAAATCGCACTGGTCGCAGAACATTGCCGCGAGATCGGTGTTGGTTTCTGTATGAACAACGTATTTGCTGCCGGTGGCGAAGGAGGTGCCGAACTCGCGAAACTGGTGGTCGACACAATCGAAAAGAAACCTTCCACCCCGCTAAAATACATCTACGAGGACAACGAACCGATCCGTAGCAAGATAAAAAAGGTGTCCGAACAGATCTATGGAGCAGCCTCTGTTGTCTATACGACATTGGCGGACAAGAAAATCAAGCAGATCGAAAGTCTCGGAATCTCCCACTATCCGATCTGCATCGCCAAAACGCAGTATTCGTTCTCTTCCGATCCGAAAGCCTACGGGGTAGCCAAGAATTTCGAGTTGAAAGTGCGCGACATCATCATCAACAACGGTGCAGAGATGATCGTTGTCATCATGGGCGAGATCATGCGCATGCCGGGACTGCCGAAAGACCCGCAGGCAAAACGTATCGACATCGTGGACGGCGTGATTGAAGGGTTGAGCTAAAAGACAAGCCACCATATCCCTATATATGCAAAACACCGGTGTTTTGAAAACGAATCACCGGTGTTTTGAAAACGAATCACCGGTGTTTTGATATTAGGCTATACCAGCCTAATTCTTTCCCTTGTTTTTATCGAAAAATTTCTTAAAGAACAGGATTTGGTAGTCGATCGAGTTCTTCCAGTATTCACCGTTATGTGATCCGGGACGAACAAGGAAATCATGGTCGATCTTATATTTCAGCAGCTTCTTATGGAAGTCGTTATTCACTTCGAAAAAGAAATCGCTGTAACCGCAATCGAAGATAATAGCCAGTTCACCGTTCTTGATACGGTCAATTTGCATGATTGCCGTATGATTGTTCCAAACCTCCTGATTGTCGCTCTCGTTTCCGAGCTGCTTGCTCATCTCCCAATTATTGGGGAACGGTCGGATATCGACTCCGCCACTCGTACTACCGGCCGCACCAAACACATCCTTATGACGAAAAGATAGCCACATGGCTCCGTGTCCGCCCATGCTCAACCCAGTAATAGCACGACCGGAACGATCTTTCACTGTCGAATATTCAGAATCGATATATTTGACTAATTCGGAGGAAACGAATGTCTCATAACGGTAGGACGGATCTTTCGGGCTGTCCCAATACCAACTATTCTTGCCATCGGGACAGACAAAAATCAGGCCGTCGCGATCTGCAATATCTTTCAACTCCGGCTTCATGGAAAGCCAGGTTTTCGCATTTCCTCCATATCCGTGCAACAGGTAGACAACCGGTTTCGGCACATGATTATTCTCCGGAGAAACGACAACGACTTGGACATTCTTTTTCATCGCCTCACTGTAAACGGCCAACGTATCGACAACCGCCCCCTTCACCGATATGGCAACCAGGATAAAAAGAGCTAAAATGGATAATTTAAGTTTCATGGTATCAGACTCTATAAACGCTATTTTTTGTTCTTTTCCATTTTAAGTATATCGCTGTCGAGGAGCTTGTCAACTCCGTTCTTCAAATTCGAAAGTCCTCTACGGGTTGCATAGGTTGCTTTCAGTTTGGTAATCTCTACCTGCTCATCTATTGTCAGTTCGGAACTGAACTTCTCATAACGGTCACCAGTAAAAGTTTCGAACTTTTCATCGGCTTTCTTCCAATCTTCTTCTGTATAATCGCTTCCGGCTGCTTCCACTTTTTCGATAAACTTCTTGAAATCTTTCACATACGATTCTTTGGAATCGCTGCAACCATTAAAAACAAACAAGGCGATAACCGCCACAAACATCATCAATCTTGTTTTCATATCTTTCTTATTTTTATTACAATGATAGCAAATATATTAATAAATCTTACACGATACAGCAGGACTTCAGGGCAACTGCACCAAAATCACAATCAACAATCTTCTATCGGCAGCCTTGCAAACAACAATTTACTTCTTCCAGAATAACAGGTCATCTTTTTCTTCGCTTTTCATCGCTGCCATGGCATATGGAGACAAGTCAACTTTTCAAATGGACGTCATCTCCTTCCATCGATTACCAAAACTTGTTATTCTCTTGACTATACTCGAATCCTGCATTCTTCAGTTTCTGGACAAGCATCTCTTTTTGAAGATGCATATCGTCACACAGTTCATCAAGAGAAGAATAATTATCACGCAATTTCATATTGATGAAGCTGAAAAGCATCATCGGATCTTCCGGAAGTGTCATAGTTCATCATCTTTTCTAAATCAGGTGCAAAGATAATGGCTTATTCCATAATCTCGTCTTCCCGATTTTAAAAAACAGACATTTGTATCCGACTTTCTTTTGAAAGCAACTAATCCGGAAATCACCAGATGGAACACTGTACAGGAGGTTCAAAAGAAATTAAATTCAATATCACCTATCGTGATAAGTTGCTCCGCGAAAACATCACCAGAACCGTCCTGCAAAAAGAGGACAGCCACTCGGACAACAAGACGGAAAAACAGCAAACCCCGGCTGCCGCATGGAAATGGGCTGTCGGGGTCATTATCATAATCAGGGAAATCGCGGAGTTCGCAGGCCCAACCGGTATTAGCGGTCTGCAATAGGGAGATACGACTGCTCTTCGAGGACGTTCTTGTAGGCCGGACGGATGATGCGCTTGCCTTCGAAGTTCAACTCTTCGATGCGGTGGGCGGTCCATCCGACGATACGTGCCATCGCGAACAGAGGTGTATAGATTTCCTGCGGCAATCCGATCATTTCATACACAAAACCGGAATAGAAATCAACGTTTGAGGAAACGCGTTTCTTCGTCCCTTTATGCTTGGCGAAACACTCGATGGCACGTGATTCGAGCAATTCGAGGAAAGCAAATTCCTCTTCACGCCCTTTTTCTTTCGCGAGATCACGTGCCAGTTCTTTCAAGACGACGGCGCGGGGATCGGAAATCGTATAGACAGCGTGTCCGATACCGTAGATCAGGCCGGTCTTGTTATAGGCTTCCTTGTTCAGCATCCGCATGAAATAGGTATCTATCTCGTCTACATTTTTCCAGTCGGCTATGTTTTCTTTCAGATGATGGAACATATCAACCACCTGGATATTGGCTCCCCCGTGCAACGGACCTTTCAGCGAACCGATACCAGCGGCTATGGAAGAATAGGTATCCGTACCGGTCGAGCTAGTCACGCGGACTGTGAACGTCGAGTTGTTACCTCCTCCATGTTCGGCCTGGAGAACAAGCAGTAAGTCGAGCGTACGAGCTTCCAGATCGGTAAAATCTTTTTTCAGCATATGAAGGAAGTTTTCGGCGATCGAAAGATTTTCATGCGGGTGGCGGATATGCAGCGAACGACCTTGCTGGCTATGTCGGTAAATGTTGTAAGCATAGGCGATGATGGTCGGGAAACGTGAGATCAGCTCGATCGACTGGCGCATCAAGTTGTCGCGAGAGGTATCATCGGGGTTCGGATCGAACGTGTACATTTCGAGAACGCTACGGGCCAGGATGTTCATGATGTTCTGTCCCTCCAGATCCAGGATGTTCATCTTCGTCTTCTGTTCGAGCGGCATATTGTCACAGATCAGCTCCTTGAAGCCTGCCAGTTCTTCCTTGTCGGGCAATTTTCCGGACAGAAGCAGATAGGCGACTTCTTCGAAGCCGAAACGTTTTTCCTTGATCAGCCCGTGTGCGATATCTTCCACATCGTATCCGCGGTAAAACAGTTTTCCAGGGATCGCTTTCAGTCCGCCTTCAGGCAGACGCTCGTAACCCACCACATTACCGACTTTCGTCAGTCCTACCAGCACACCTGTACCGTCTTCGTTACGAAGCCCGCGCTTCACATTATACATCGGGAACAGTTCGTTGTCGATCTTGCATGCTTCTTTGGATGCATCGGACAATTTATAAATGATATATTCTTTTTTCATGACAGTAAATTTTAATTTATTCAACTCCTATGCCGTTACAAGACCGACATGATATATTCTCCAAACTCCTTAGTGCCGAGAGGCTGTCCGTTCGGCATGAAGCGGGCCAGGTCACGGGTGGCCTTCCCTTCGGAGAAAGCGTGTTCGAGTGCGGCGGTTATCAGCCGGCCGGCATCATTCCATCCCATATATTCGAGCATCATGACGGAAGAAAGTAAAAGCGAGCAGGGATTCACGACGTTTTTGCCGGCGATGTTAGGTGCCGTCCCATGTGTCGCTTCGAAGATCGCATAGCCGCTGTCGTAGTTGATGTTGGCTCCCGGTGCGATACCGATACCGCCAACCATAGCCGCCAACTGGTCGGAGACATAATCACCATTGAGATTCAGCGTGGCAATCACCGAATATTCTTCCGGCACAAGGAGGGTGTTCTGAAGAAAGGCGTCGGCAATCACATCTTTGATGACGACCTTTCCGGCAGCTTCGGCATCCAACAGAGCGGTAGCGGCGGCATCCTCTCCTTTTTCCTTTTTGATCTTCTCATACTGGGGCCACGTAAAAGTCTTATCGGGGAATTCGCGTTCGGCCAACGCATATCCCCACAGTTTGAAGCCGCCTTCCGTAAACTTCATGATGTTTCCCTTATGCACCAACGTGACACTGGGCAAGCGGTTGGCCAAAGCAAATTCGATGGCGGCGCGAACAAGACGTTCCGTACCTTCGACCGAAACGGGTTTCACGCCGAAGGAGGAAGTTTCGGGAAAACGCACCTTCGTCACACCCATCTCTTCCGTCAGGAACTTGAGGAATTTGCGAGCTTCGGGCGTCCCTTGCTGCCATTCGATGCCGGCATAGATATCTTCAGTATTCTCGCGGAAGATATACATATCAACTTTTTCCGGCTCTTTGACAGGTGTCACAACTCCGCGGAACCAACGTACCGGACGGAGGCAGACATAGAGGTCAAGGGTCTGCCTAAGAGCAACGTTCAACGAACGGATGCCACCGCCGATAGGCGTTGTCAGCGGGCCTTTGATCCCGATCATATATTCGCGGAAAGCCTCCATCGTCTCGTCGGGCAACCAACTGCCGGTCTGCTTGAAGGCTTTTTCGCCTGCCAATACTTCCTTCCATTCGATCACTCGCTGGCCGCTATACGCCCTGCCAACCGCTTCATCGACAATGCGCTGGCAAACTGGTGTAATCTCCGCACCTACTCCATCTCCCTCTATAAAGGGAATGACGACTTTATCGGGGACAAGGAGGGTCCCGTTTTGTTTTGTTATCTTATTCATAATCTTATTCTTTATTTTTACAAATGATGATTTAACAGCCTTGTTCCCGCGTCAAGTGCGGGAACAGGACAGTTTTAATTCGCCCATAAATCAATAATTTATCATCGGGCTGCATTCAACGCTGCTCCCGCTTTAAACCATTTTATCTGCAACTCATTATAGGTATGATTCACCGCGAACGATTCTTCTGTGCCGTCGGCATGGTAAAGGATTGCCGTCAGCGGCTTTCCGGGGGCGAACTCTTTCAAGCCGACAATCGAAATCTTGTCTTCCTCGCGTACTTTCTTATAATCATCCTTATCGGCAAAAGTGAGGGCAAGCATACCCTGCTTTTTCAGGTTCGTTTCATGGATGCGGGCGAAGCTTTTGGCAAGGATCACTTTTACATTCAGGAAACGAGGCTCCATAGCGGCATGTTCGCGAGACGATCCCTCACCATAATTTTCTTCTGCTACGACGATAGATGAAATTCCCTTTGCCTTATACTGTTTGGCGACGGCTGACACAGCCTCATACTTGCCGTTCAGCTGGTTCAGCACGCTGTTTGTCTTGCCGTTGAAAGCATTCACAGCCCCCATCAGCATATTGTCCGAAATATTCTCCAAATGACCACGGAAGCGAAGCCACGGACCAGCCATCGAGATATGGTCGGTCGTACATTTGCCTTCAGCCTTCAGCAACAGCGGCATTTCGATCAGCTCTTTGCCGTCCCAAGCGGCGAAAGGCTTCAAGACCTGTAAACGGTTGGAGCCGGGATTGATTACCACTTCGGCGTCCTTCCCCGTCGGGGCAACATACCCGTTGTCTTTCACTTCGAATCCTTTCGGCGGGAAGTCGGTGCCTTCCGGTTCTTTCAGTTTCACTTCGCGGCCGTCGGCGGTTTTCAGCGTATCGGTCAGCGGGTTGAAACAAAGGTCTCCGGCGATGGTCAGCGCGAGCGTCAGTTCCGGGGAAGCAACAAAGGCATGCGTGTTCGGGTTGCCGTCTGCTCGTTTGGCGAAATTACGGTTAAAGGAGGTAACGATGGAGTTTTTGCGCGTATTGTCGTCGGTATGCCGTTTCCATTGCCCGATACACGGACCGCAGGCGTTGGCCATAACTGTCGCGCCAATTTGCTCGAAATCTCCGAGGATACCGTCCCGTTCGGCCGTATAGCGTATCTGTTCGGAGCCGGGGTTGATAATCAGCGGAGCTGCCACCGGTATCTTGTCTTCGGCTGCCTGGCGGGCAATTGAAGCGGCACGGCTCAAATCTTGGTAGGACGAGTTCGTACAAGAACCGATCAGTCCAACTTCCATCTTGCGGGGCCAACCATTCTCCTTCACTTTGGTAGCAAATTCGGAAATAGGCGTTGCCGCATCCGGCGTGAACGGGCCATTGATATGCGGTTCCAATTCGGACAAATTGATTACAATCACACGGTCATAAAAAGAATCCGGTTGAGCCTGCACGTCCATATCGGCTTCCAAATAGTCGGAAACGGCTGTTGCCCACTCGGCCACATCATCACGTCCCGTAGCACGCAAATAAGTGGCCATGTTCAGATCGAACGGGAAAAGGGAAGTCGTGGCACCCACCTCGGCTCCCATATTACAGATCGTCGCTTTCCCCGTCGCAGACAAGGATGCGGCACCGGGACCGAAATATTCGATGATGGCATTCGTCCCACCCTTCACAGTGAGGATTCCTGCCAGTTTCAAGATCACGTCCTTCGGAGATGCCCATCCGCTCAGGCTACCAGTCAGTTTTACACCTATCAGTTTCGGCATTTTCAACTCCCATTCCATACCTGTCATCACATCCACTGCGTCAGCGCCGCCTACACCGATGGCAATCATCCCCAGACCACCCGCATTTGGCGTATGCGAGTCCGTACCAATCATCATACCGCCGGGAAAAGCATAGTTCTCAAGCACTACCTGATGGATAATGCCGGCTCCCGGTTTCCAGAAACCGATACCGTACTTGTCGGAAACGGATTTTAGGAAATCATAGACTTCGCTGTTGCTCAGCGTAGCCGTTGCGATATCCGTCTTAGCTCCCATATTCGCTTGGATCAGGTGATCGCAGTGCACGGTGGCAGGAACGGCCGATTTGGATTTTCCTGCATTCATGAACTGAAGCAACGCCATCTGCGCGGTCGCATCCTGCATCGCGACACGGTCAGGACGGAAATTCACATAATCTTCACCACGGCGGAAAGGACAGATGTCCGATTCTTCATACAAATGCGCATATAATATTTTTTCAGCCAGGGTCAACGGACGGCCAACCTGTTCGCGGGCTGCATCCACCCGCTTCGGGAAATTAGAATAAAAGCTTCTCAGCATGTCAATGTCGTACACCATATCTATTCTTTTTATTAGTTAGCAATGTAGGCTGGGATAAAAATAGTATTTATATAAATACCTTTTATTCAATAATTTCTATCGACTAATAAAGGGTATCTATGAGAACGGGCTCCCTATACGTTCAATAATAGAACGTAGCGGGAGCCCGTTTTGTTCAAAGGCTTTGTTTATTCCTTCAACGATTCTTTCCATTTATCCGCATAGCTGTGCAAAATGGAAGCGATTCCTTCCCCGATACGGACATAATCTTCACGTTTCAGATTGGCTAGCGAACAGCGGATGGACCACTCTGGCGCATCGAATCCGCCACCGTTGAGCAATACCAGTGAAGTTTCTTGTGCCAGGCGGAACACGACGTCTACCGGCTCGTAATTTTCCTGTAAGTAGACAACGAAATCATCTCCGTAAAACTTCTTCGCCCAGACCAACATATCAATCTCGCTATAGTAGCCAGCACGCAACGGATCGTCGAGCAATGTGAAACCGGTGCTTTCCCAAAGCGTATGAAGGCGGTCGTGAATGATCTGCTGCATCTTCGCCTTATAAACATTCTCGCGATCCAGCAGAGAGAAGGAGGCAAAGAGCGCCATTTGCGTCTGCTGCGGCAGCGAAAGCCCGGCGGTATGGTTCAAGGCGACCTGACGGCTGTCGGCAACCATACGGTCGATGAAATGAATTTCCTCAGGATGGAGCGAAATACTGCTATAGCGTTCGTTCAACTGCTCTTTCCGCTCTGCCGGCAATTCCTTCAGCATCCGGTCGTATATATTCTCTTCGTGCAACGCGACAACGGCCAGGCGCCAGCCTGTCGCTCCGAAATATTTGGAGAAAGAATAGACGCAGAGGGTGTTCTCCGGCAATTCCGCCATAACCGAGCGAAAATGGGGAATGTAGGTCGCATAGACATCATCGGTAATGATCATCAGGTTCGGATTGTCATTGCGTACGATATCTACAATACGTTTCATCAAACCATCTGTCAAACCGTACGAAGGCGGATTGCTCGGATTGACGATAAAGGCGGCCTTGACAGAAGGGTCTTTCAGAATGTCCAGGTCTTCTTCCTTGTACTGCCAGGTATGATAGCCGTCTTTTGTCATTTTACAAGCGTGGATTTCGGTTACATCGAACAAGTAGCGGGCTTGTTCCGGTATCTCTATATAAGGAGTGAATACCGGGGCGAACAGGACGATCTTGTCACCTTTACCAAGAAGGAAATTTTGTTGCAGAGAATCGAATATATAGCACATCGCGGCGGTTCCCCCTTCGGTAGCAAAGAGATCGAACTTCCCTTTGGGCGGGCGGTTGTCGCACAATTCCTGCTTCAGGTAGTCTTCGACCAATACTTCCGTATATTTCAGGATACGGTCGGGAACGGGATACTGGTCCCCGATGACGCCTTCCGCCCATTCGTATACGAGGTCGTTCTCATCGACTCCTTTCTCATTCACAAGATAATCGTAGGTGTCTTTCAGCAGTGCCATACCGGGAGAGCCGGCGTGCTTCACCAGGAATTGCGTGAAACGGGTGGCGATACGTTTCTTTTCGGGGATACCGGCCAGTCCGACCATTTCCTCGCCATATTCGGAGGAACGGGCGCATTCTTCCAGTCCGAACTGGCCGAGCAGGAAAAAGGCTTCGCGGGGTACAGTACTGATCCAGTTCGGATTGCCACGCCCTGCGTTCAGCATGATATGCGTACTCTTACGGGCGCTTTCGTCCGCAAGGTCTATCAGGATATTTTTCAGTTCGAAAGGACTGATTTCTGACATTTTCTTTTCGTATTCACGAGTGATTTTGTGTGTCATAGAGAAATAACTTAATTGAATATAATGAGTATATAAAAACAATGCTTCCAATACCCTTCAGGTCATCAAGAGGACGATCACGACTCCCCAAATGATCAACAGGGTATTACCCACCGCGTATGTCACCGTATAGCCTAATGCGGGTGTCTGGCTCTCCACGGCATCTTCCACAGCACCTAAAGCTGCGGTGGTCGTACGCGCTCCAGATGTACAGCCCAACGTAATGGCCGGGTGGAACTTAAAGACATATCTTCCCAACAGCACACCGACGATCAATGGGATAGCGGTAGCCAACGCACCGATGAAGAAGAGGCTGACGCCGACCTCCTTCAAGCCGGTGACAAAGCTCGGTCCGGCCGTAATGCCGACAACGGCGATGAACATGTTCAACCCGACGTTGTTCAACACCCAAAGGGATGGTTCCGGAATTCGTCCGAAAGTCGGATGCTTGGAACGCAACCAGCCGAAGACCAATCCAGCAATCAATGCCCCTCCACTCGTACTCAAGCTGATAGGTACACCTCCTAAATGGATCGCTAAGGCCCCCACGACACCTCCGAGAAAAATTCCGAGGCCGACGAAAATCATATCCGTCTGGTTCGTCGGGCGGTCGGCATAGCCTAATGTATCGGCAGCCGCATTCACCTCCAATTTTGTACCAACCAACTCCAACATGTCGCCGGGATCGATCGTCGTCGCGGCTAAAACCGGAATGTTGATACCAGCACGTTTGATGCTCTTGATGCTGACACCGTGCATAACTGGTAATTTGCGTAGTTTAGCGACTGTCATGCCTGCATATTCTTTGCGGGAGATCAATACGGGCAGGGTTTCGGCCGGAAAGTCCAACAATTCGATATCATTTACTTCATCGCCGATCCAGTCCTCTTCTCCGATCACAAATTCACGACGGCCGCTGAGCACGACTTCATTTCCTTTCAAAAGCATTTGGTCGGATTTCGCATCCCGAATCACACCATCGATACGGACCCGTTCGACGAAAAGGCGTCTTCCTTGTCCCTCCAAATAATCTTCCAGCTCTTTCACGGTCTTTCCCGCGCCGAACCAGCCATTGTTGATCTTGTAGGCGCGGAACGTGATCGGACGGGCGGCAGGCATGAAGCCGGGTTGCTCGCTTTCGTCGTCCGAACCCATTTTGGCTTCCAGTTCGCGACAAGCTTTCTTGACCGACTCGATCCCTCCCAATAGACGGGGAGCAATATCACTCATGATCCAGGCGGAACCAGCCGTACCGAAAATATAAGAGACGGCATAGGCTACCGGCATGACATTGATCATATCCGTTTTATCTGCCACCGGTATTCCTAATTGGTTAATCGTATCTTCAGCCACACCGAGTACGGCTGATATCGTCTGCGAACCTGCCAACAGACCGGCTGCCTCTCCGGCAGAATAGCCCATGATCTTTGCCAGCACAAACGGGGCCAACAGGCAGAACAGGCACATCACGACGGCAAACAATACCTGTGGCAATCCCTCCTTTTTCAATCCTCGGAAGAATTGCGGACCGACACTATACCCTACGGCAAACAAGAACATCAGAAAAAATACCGATTTCAACGGAGCTCCGATATCGATATGCAATTGTCCGATCAATACACCGACCAGCAAGACGCTGGTTACCGTTCCTAACGTGAACTTTTTAATCTTGAATTTACCGATCCAGAAGCCGAAAGCCAGCGTGAGAAAGATAGCAAGCTCCGGGTAATGCCGGAGCAAATTGGCAAACCATTCCATATATCTATTTTTTTGGCGTTAATAAAATTGATAATGAAACACGGCAGACGAAAGAGTTGTTGTGTTAAACCGACTGAAACCGGAGTTAAATTTATAGTTGGTATATCAAAACATATTATCCATCTTTTAGGACAACCGCATCAAAATTTTCCAAGGTTGTGATCTTCATACGAAGTTTTCTACAAATCCTCTATCACTCTATCACTACGAAGGTTGTAGCTATTAACATTCAAGCGTTAGAGGAGTGATACAGGACGTTTTCCTGTATCACTCCTCTATCACTTCTGAAACATGGCATTTTTGTTTATGAAACAAGCACATAATTCCGTAAACACCCCCCTGTTGCCATCCTTTACATCCGGGTGTAGGGAGCCGGTACACCCGGATGTAAAGGATGGCAACAGGGGGATGTCCGGCAACTAAAGTACCTTGCCGAGCAATGAAAACCACCCGGTTTCACCTATTTTATAGCCGTTTTTACATAAAATAATCGAGTGATTTGTAGGGATGGGAATAGGGTGTTTATCGTTTATATCATTTATAATACACTTATATACAGCTATATAAAAGCAAAACACCTATTATTTATCTGAATTGCCAGTGATAGGGTAGTGATAGAGAAAACAGGCATATATCACAAATAAAACAAGCTGAATATCAATTGATAAAAAGGAATCAGTGATACAGTGACAGAGGAAATAAAAGACCTTCAATTATCCCCCGATCGTCGTTTCGATCCCGTAGCAGGCGAATATCTCCCGGCAACGTCCGAGTGTCTCGTCCGAAGGGGCGGCGAAAGCATATCGATCCGGATTGTAGACCGTACCTAACTTCTCGTGTTTGCTCTTGCCGATGTCATGATACGGGAGCAGGTTCACAATCCGGTGCTCCCACGGCAACGAAGCCAGAAAAGCGGCACTGCGTGTTATATTTTCTTCATCGGCATTCACGCCTTCGATCAAGGGAATACGAAGATAGAAATCGTGTCTGGCTTCTGCAACCATCCGAAGATTGGACAGGATCAATTCGTTCGGGACACCGCAATATTTCGTATGCTCGGCCGAATCCATCTGCTTCAAATCGACAAGGAGAAGCTCGCAATTATCCATCACGTCGCGTACGATCTCCGGCCGGGCGAACAGCGTCGTATCGACAGCCCGATGTATCCCCCGTTCCCCGCAACGGCGTAACAAGTCCAGTAACGGTCCGGGATGCAACAACGGCTCTCCTCCGCAAAACGTCACACCTCCCTCCGAACGATCCATGAAAACGATCTCCTTCTCAATCTCCTTCATCAAGGCTTCAGCCGAATACTCCGTGCCCGATATCTCCATCGCCAAAGCCGGACACACCTCGGCACAAGTTCCGCACAGGGTACAACGCGCCCCATCCGTCACGATCCCCTCCGGCGTGAGTGTCAATGCCTGCTCAGGACAAGCCTCGACGCATGTCCGGCAACCGATGCATTTCTTTTTCGTATAGAGTTTTTGCTTCCGGCTGGAGATTCCTTCCGGATTATGGCACCATACGCACGACAGGGGGCATCCTTTCATAAAGATCGTAATCCGGATACCCGGCCCGTCGTTGATGGCATATCGTTTTATATCGAAAACAAACATCTTTTTTCAATTGCTAAAACGTTTCCTGTTCCGTCCGCATGATCACGTCCGCCTGCAGATCGGCATTCATGTCATTGAAATAATCGCTGTAACCGGCTACGCGGACCAGAAGGTCGCGATAATCTTCCGGACATTTCTGAGCAGCATAAAGCGTCTCCGTATCGACGATATTGAACTGGATGTGATGTCCGCCCAAAGCGAAATAGCTGCGGATCAACGAAGACAACTTGGAGATATCCTCCTCACGCTTCAGCAGGCTCGGCAGGAAACGCTGGTTCAGCAATGTCCCCCCGCTCTTCATCTGGTCAAGCTTGCCAAGCGACTTGATGACGGCAGACGGCCCGTGCGTATCGGCACCATGAGACGGAGATGTGCCGTCTGAGATGGCACGCCCGGCCAAGCGTCCGTTAGGAGTCGCCCCCATCACCTTGCCGAAATATACGTGACAGGTGGTAGACAGCATATTCAGATGGAAACATTCGCCTTTCGTATTCGGCTTTCCTTCGATCGTATCATAGAGATCGTCGAACACCTTCACAGCAATACTGTCGGCATATTCGTCATCGTTTCCGAAGAATGGCGTGCGGTTCAGGATCGTCTGTCTCATCGCCTCGGCTCCTTCGAAATTATCGGCCATCGCTTTCAGCAGTTCGTCCATCGACCAGCGTTTATCTTCGAATATATGTTTTTTCAGCGTTGCCAGGCTGTCGGTAATCGTACCGAGCCCCGTACACTGGATATAGGTCGTATTATAGCGCGGACCGCAGTTGTAATAATCCCGTCCTTTCGCTATGCAATCGTCGATGAAGAGAGACAGGAAGGTGGCCGGTGCATACTTGGCAAACATACGGTCGATATAGTTGCTGACACGCACCTTCATATCCACAAAGTAGCGGACCTGCTTCATAAAGGCGGCATATAGTTCGTCATAGCTGCCGAAACTGCGCGGATCGCCCGTCTCCAATCCGACCTTACGCCCGGAAACCGGATCGACACCGTTGTGGAGCGTCACCTCCAAGATCTTCGGCACATTCAGGTAACCGGTCAGCACATACGCCTCCTTGCCGAACGCCCCGACCTCGATACAACCGCTGCACCCGCCTTCGCGTGCATCCTGCAACGATTTTCCCTGGCGCATCAACTCCTGGATATACACATCCGGATTGAAAACAGACGGATAGCCATGCCCCTGGCGGATCACCTTGCAACCGGCACGCAGGAAACGTTCCGGCGTACGGGCACTGATATGGATAGCACTGCCGGGTTGCAGGATATGCAGTTCTTCGATCGTTTCGAGCATGATATAGGAAACCTCGCTCACCCCGTCGCTGCCATCGGCTTTTACACCGCCGATATTCAGGTTCGTAAAATCATTATACGTACCGCTTTCCTTAGCCGTGATGCCGACTTTGGGAGGAGCCGTGTGGTTGTTCACTTTGATGAAGAAACAGGACATCAATTCTTTTGCCTCGTCGCGTGTCAACGTACCGTCGGCAATCCCCTTTCCGTAGAACGGAGCCAGATGCTGGTCGAAATGGCCGGGATTCATCGCGTCCCAACCGTTCAGTTCGGTGATCGTTCCTAAGTGGACGAACCAATACATCTGGATCGCCTCCCAATAGTCTCGGGGAGCATGTGCCGGAACCCAACGGCAAACTTCGGCGATACGGCGCAACTCGGCCGCCCGTTTCGGATCTTTTTCCGTCAGCGACATTTCATCGGCGAGATCCGCATGTCGTTCGGCAAACAGGATGGCGGCGTCGCACGAGACGGACATGGCAGTCAGCTCCTCCTGCTTGTCGGTCGCTTCGGGATCGTTCATGAAATCGAGCCCGTCCAGTTCTTTCCGGATACGTTCTTTCAAATCCAATAATCCGTACTTATACACCTTTCCGTCCAAAGCGGTATGTCCCGGAGCACGTTGTTCCATAAATTCGGTAAACATCCCCACCTCATAGGCCTCCTTCCACTCCTGAGGCACATGGCTGAAGATACGTTCTCGCTGGGTACGCCCTTTCCAATAAGGGATCACTTCGCGTTCATACGTGTCGATGTCTTCCTGGCTGATCGTATAACGCTGCAATTCACGTGTGTTCAAGACATGCAGGTCCTCCACACTATGGCAGGTCAGTTCCGGGAAAGTCGGCACACATTTCGGTTTCGGTCCGCGTTCGCCCACGATCAGTTCGTCCTTGCCGATATAGATCGTCTTCTGCTTGCAGATCTCATAAAAATTCATGGCCCGAAGAATCGGAATCGGATATTTTCCGTAGTTTTCCTTGTAGAAACGAGTTTCTATCAAAGCGCGTTCAATAGACAGGGAGGGCTCGGCTTCGAACGTCTCTTGTCGAAGACGTTTGATCCGGTCATTCATTCCATAGGCATTTGCCTCTACTGTGGGGGCGAAATTAGATGCACTGTGCGGTGCACGCTGAGCTGTGATTATAGTCATATTATATAAAAGGCTATTTTTATTCAATTATTTTAATCTGATAAATTCCGGACAAAATGATGCAGAGATAAAACCACCGACCCAAGCCAATGACTTCAGATACTAATGCAAACCGAAAGAGCTCTTATCCGAAAACGGTAAAAGAGAAAAGGGAAGAACACCTGTCAAGAAATCAGGCAATTGAATAGTCGTCTATAAGATTTAACGAACATATCGTAACAATTTAAAATCAACACTCAAAATCAAGTGTATGATTGCAGCAAATATAGACATTTTTCCATAAAAACAAAAGAAATCATATTTATTTAATAGAACCCAAGCCCCCTATCTTGTAAAAAGATCAAGCAATCCCATACGCTTTCAACTTATTATAAAGCGTTTTGCGGTCAATACCCAACAGTTGGGCTGCTCTGGTCTTATTGTTACCGGCTTCTTGCAGGGCACGTTTGATCATTTCGCATTCGTGCGATTCGTTTTTCAACTGGATATTGACCGGAGCGGAAATCGGGTTGGTAGTCAGTTCTTCTGGAAGCTCGTTAGGGGTAATATAGCGACCGGTCGCTAACAGGGTAGCATACTTGATGGCGTTCTTCATCTGACGCAAGTTACCCGGCCACGAATAAGACTGGAAAATCCGGATCACGTCATTATCAAAGCCAATAATATCTTTCTGCAATTCTATATTGGCTTGATCCAGGAAGTTGTTGGCAAACAGCAAAAGGTCTTCTTTCCGCTCCTTCAGATCAGGGATACGGACGGTAAACTCGTTGATACGATGATATAAATCTTCACGGAAATCTCCCTTATCAATCGCAGAACGCAAGTTCTCGTTTGTCGCGGAGATAAGACGGACATTGATCGCGATCTCCTGATTGCTACCGATCGGTTTTACTTTCCGCTCCTGCAAGGCACGAAGAAGCTGTACCTGTACCTCATAGGACAAGTTACCGATCTCATCCAAAAAAATCGTACCACCTTGGGCGGCAACAAAAGCACCTTCTTTATTATCGATAGCTCCGGTAAACGAACCTTTCACATGCCCGAAAAATTCGGATGCGGCCAAGTCTTTCGGGATCGCTCCGCAGTCAACAGCAATAAAAGGGGCTTTCTTACGATTGCTCTGTTCGTGAATACGGCGAGCAACATACTCTTTCCCTGTACCGCTCGAACCGGTAATCAACACAGACATATCTGTCGGAGCAACCAAACGTACATGCTCGTAGAGCTGGTGGGCAGCTTGGCTCTGTCCCTCCACATACTGGCTACGCGTTCCTCCCGACGGTTCGGGACGTTTGGCTGAACGTGCAGGGCGTTCCAGTTCGGTAGCAGAAGCAACCGAACCTGTTTCCGTCTTTATCACATCCTTGATTTTGCCTAAAAGTTCTTCCGGGTTCAACGGTTTGGCAATATAATCGGACGCTCCTAACTTGATGGCTTGCACGGCGGTTTGTATCTCCGCATAGCTGGTCATCATAATCAGGGGAATTACAAAATTATTTTCTTTTATCCATTTCAACAGATCGATTCCATCCCCGTCCGGCAAACGCAAATCAGACAAGATCAAATCGAAAGAGGCATCCTCTATCCGGCTTCGTGCATCCGAAACCGATGATACCGAACTGACTTCGAAGCCTTTCCTTCCCAGCCAGGTTTTCAGCATCAACGAGAATGTTATATCATCTTCTAAAATCAGGATAGACGGCATATTATTCTTTTTTGTTTCGTACACAAAGATAACTAAGAATTGATAATTGACAATGGACAATGGACAATTAAATACCGCTTGCCGCAATTATCAATTGTCCATTGTCAATTCAAAATGCCCAAGTTGCCTTTTTCCACGCCCCCTCGAACGGACCTTGCTTGAATTTCTTCAACCACCAATGGCAGAAACCTAACTGGAGGATGAACAACAGGACGCCGACTCCAAAGCTGGCTGTCGTACCTAAAACATTATAAAGTGACAAACCGTAACCGAAATAGATAAACGATCCTATAATAGACTGTGTCAAATAGTTAGTTAAACTCATCTTTCCATACGGCACCAAACCGTGCAGCATTTTATGGGTCGAAACTTGTTGCCACAGGAAGACGAAACAAGCGACCAACACACACATGAAAGAGAAATTACGGAAAGAGGAAACCACCGTGTTCATCGGAGTCAGCATCGCCTTGTTGGAGATCATATCCGGTAGGGAAGCCGTAATGAAATACAACGGAACAAAGCAGACCGCACCGATAACCAGCGTCCGCATCCAAAAAACCCGATGTTCGGACAGGTTGGCAAACAACTGTCTGCGTCCGATCAGCATACCCAACAGGAACAAAGAGGCAGTCTGGAAAAAACGTCCGTACCCCCATGCCCACAACAGACTGAACAACTGGCCGTCCCAAAGGTTAGACTTGACCATCGCCCAGAAATCCGGCTGCGAAAGGAACGGATACATACGTTGGCTATGAACACGCCAAACGCCGGCTGCCGGCACATAGTCAGGATTCATCATCGCATAGAAAAACTTGCCGAGTTCGAGCGGCTGGAGCATCAGGATAATAGCAGCAATGAGGACCGCCCGGTCGCTCCATCTGCAGACTAACACGAGCACCACGCCAATTATAGAATAAAGGACTAATATGTCGCCGGGGAAAAACGCCCCGTTGAAACAGCCGATAATGAACAAAAGGAAAAGCCGCCACAGGAAACGCAGACGGAAGTCTTTACCTTTCTTCGCCTGATTGTTATATTGAATAAAAAAACTGAATCCGAACAGCAGGGAGAAAATCGCGTAAGCTTTCCCGGAAAAGAGGAAAAACAATGTTTCCCATATTCCTCTATCCATCGCCTCCATAAAAGCCGAAGAAGCTGTCGGGAAATCATAAAAATTAAAATGTTCGATGTTGTGTAGTAACATAATAGCCATAACGGCAAAACCGCGTAGTGCATCCACCACCTCGATACGAGGCGACTTAGCCAAAAGTCCATGCTCCATTGATAATGATTTATGATTTTTAATATATGATTTTACGAAAGACAAAAGTAGATAAAGAAGTCATATAAAACAAAAAAAGCACCATTTAGGCGCTCTTTTTGTTTGCAGACTTAAAATAGATACTCGAACATAGTAACTTTAAAACGGTTTTTTAATGTAGAAACGTCCACTTCCGCTTCTTGCTATAAAAGAAGCGAATATCGTGCCAAACTCGGCCTGGCACACGGCCTGTTTTTTGTAAATTCCTCTATTCTAACAGATAAGTCACCCAGAATGTTTTACTGAAGCTATTTATTACAACGTCACGAATGGGGAATTGTGGATATATATGGGGAATTTTTCTACAGATATCGTTCCACAGCCTGGCCCACAACAACACCCGCCTGTCGGATCACTTCAAATAAAAGCCGCTTCCAACCTTCGTCAGTCAGTGCCTCGTCGTTCTTCTCAAGGATTCTCAGTTGGGCTACCAAATCGGAAGCTCCCAACATGGTGAAAAGCGGGATTAGCTTATGGGAGATTTTGGCAGCCTGTGCACGGTCGGTCTTCTCCAAAGCTTGTTGTAGCAACGAAACGCTCTTGTTCGTCTCCTCGGCAAAAGTCCGGATAATGGAAGCGGAAGCTTCTTTGTCTTCGCCGGCAAAAGCAGTAAGCGAATCAAAATTGAATTCAGGTGACACCTCGGCTTGTATATCCGCTTGCAACAGGTTATTCAACAAAGCGATCAACTGCTTAGCCGTGAAAGGCTTATTTAGGAATCCGGTGAAACCGACTTCCAAATAATGTGTATTCTCGTTTTCCACACTGGCCGAAAGCGCGATGACAGGCACAGTATCTGTACCGGGGACACCCGACGAACGAATGACATTAAGCAGGCCGTACCCATCCATACCCGGCATCTGTATATCGGTTATGATCGCGTCGAAAGAACTATTACGCAAAATATCGACCACGGCAAACGGATTTGAACAACTGGTGACCTCTACATGGTTCCGTTTCAAAAACTCTTCCGTCAGTGCCAACTGCAACGGATCGTCATCGACCAGCAAACAAAAGATTTCGCGCCCTTCGAAGCTCTCGGTCTCCGTTTCGTCTTCCTCCTCTATGGTAGGCGTGGCATGCAACGTCTGCACTTCCGATTCCCGCAAAGGCAGGACAATCGTAAAATCACTTCCTTTTCCCGGAACACTCTTTAGCGACAAGGTTCCTCCCATCAGTTCTATCAGCTTGCGGGTGATGGAAAGCCCGAGACCGAAACCTTCTTCCTTTTCGGTTCCCGACAGACGGGCAAACTCGCCGAAAATTTTTTCCTGTTCTTCTTCCGGAATCCCGACACCGGAGTCGGAGACAGTAATTGTCAATTGAGAATTGACAATTGACAATTTGACTATCAGAACGATACGACCTTCATGGGTAAACTTGACAGCGTTAGACAATAGGTTGCTGACTATCTGGCGGAGGCGTATCGGATCACCAGAATAAATGCGATCCATCCCTTCCTCCTTCATATTCAGAACAAAAGCAAGTCCTTTCGCCTCGGCTATCGGGCGGAAACTCCCGTATATTTCATTAAAAAGCGTACGTACGCTGAAAGGTACGTTCTGTATCTCCATCTGTCCCGATTCCAATCGATGAAAATCAAGCAAACCGTTCACCAGCGAAAGGATATGATCGGCCGATCCAGTCATATTTTCCAAATAATAACGTTGCCTTTCGTCCGGACGACGGCGCAGCAGCAGTTCTATATAACCGATTATGGACGAGAGCGGTGCACGGATATCGTGGCTGATCGTCAGCATCAACTTCTCCCGGCTATGGAGCAGGTCTTCGGCATATTGCTTGGCTTTCTCCAATTGCTGCCGGTAATACTGGCTCCTGGAGATATCACGCGTGATCAGAATGATAAAGACCACCACGATAATCAGCGACAGGATAGCGATGCCGCCAATGAGATAAGAGGTTTCGCGCAACACCTCCTGTTTCTTCACGACACGCTCCATCGACGCGTTCATCTCCTCTTCTTCTATATCGCGCAACATCTGGTTGATCCGGCTTGTGATAATGCTATTATTATAACGCAAGTTGGCGGCACGCTCCAAAAGCTGGTCGACAAGCTGTTTACGCTGGTCGGCCACACTGTCCTGCAAATTTTTCAGGACAGTCACGATCGTGTCCGCCGGGTTGAAGGAATTCACCAACGTATCAGTCACGATCTGCCGGGTCGTATTCACGATAACGGTCGAATCCTCTTTAGGCGGTGAGAATACATCGGCGAGGCGGCGGAAAAAGCCACGGTGCTTATGGGGTTGGGGAGTTTTCACGGAATCCTGGTGCACGATCACGCGCTCTTGTATTTCGACCTGCCGGATCATCGTATCTTGCCGGGCGATCACCTTCTCGATGTTTTGGGTGTACAGATGTTCCGCGTTCGTCTCGCGCCAGGTTTCCAACAGGCGGCGCGTGTTCCAACGCTTCTGCTCGATCAGCATATCGATCGTGTCGATCTTGGGATATAGCGCGGGATTCGACACTAATGTACGCAAGGAATCCATATTCTGCAAAGCCTTGTTCAGCGTGCGGTTGAAATGCTTGATTTCCCCCTGCGGAAACCCGACCATTTGTCCGAGCGCTTCGCTTTCGTAGAGTAACGACAGAGTGTTGGTCACGAGATAGACCTTCTCCCTCGATTTGTTGTTCGGGTCGTCTTCGCCAGCAAACTGTTCGATAATGTTATAAATATAAACGACCGAACACACGGCTATCAGGATCAATAACAGGTATCCCAATATGACTTTACTTGTAATATGCCCATTCTGTGCGCCCATCAGTCTTTCTTATAGGCCATTTTCCATTTGTCCAACATAACGAAATCCGCTTTCTTCAATCCAACCTTCCAGAACGGAACCGGTTCGTCGTGATCGCCGAGAAACATACGGTCACGAACGGCAAAAGCAGGGTTGGTCAGGGCCAATGTGGAATCGGATACCGAAGTTCGGACACCGGCAATATCCAATACCGTATGGAACACGCTGTTCGTGCTGACCGGATAAGCCCCGTGAGACATCGCCGTCCGGTATTTCTCTGGGAAAACGGCCCGATAATCGTCCGAAAACCAAATAATATACGGGATATGGAGCTGATAATAAGTCGGTATAGGCGAAGCATGCAGGTAACGGGCACGCGCATCATCGAAAATATCTTCTCCGTGATCGCTCAAATAAAGCATCGACGCACAAACCTCCTTCTTTTTCAACATGTCGACAATCTCTCCCAAGACATAATCCGTATAACGTATCGAATTGTCATAAGCATTGCGCAGTTCCTTCTTATAGGACTGGCGGATGCTTTCGGCCTTATCCGGCGTATAAATCCGGAACTCGGCCGGATACCGCTCATGATAATTGAAATGCGACCCGTATGTATGGAGGACGATAAACATATCCTCGTCCGATTTATCCAGTTCCTTTTCCAAATACGGCAAAAGGGCGGCATCGTGCAACGAGGTCAGATACGATCCGGTGTTGAACGTGCTCATATCAATAAATGTATCGGCCTCCCGGTAGAAAGCCCCGATCATCGAAGTGGTCAGTTTCTGGTTGGCAATGACAAGCGTACGGAAACCGGCTTCCTTGAAAGCGGTGACAATGCTTTTCTCATCATATATCACGCCATAATTTTCCGCGCTGGCGGCAGACAGGATGATCGGTACGCTTTTGTGCGTATTGTTGGATTGCGTCACGACATCCGTAAAATGTACCAGACCATCGAGTCCTTCCATACGCGGAGTCGTATTGCGTTCATATCCATACAAGCTCCATTCCATAGCCCGCGAAGTCTCTCCCACCACAAGCACGTAAATCTCGCGCTTGCCATCCGCCTGTCCCGTCCGGACCGAGTTGAACCTGAAATCGGCAGAAGAGATGGAATAGTTGGCGTTTTTGTTCGATTTGGTAATCGCAAAATAGAGATTATAAAGCGCATTGACCGGATAAACATCGTTCTTGAGCGAGAAACTGTGCTTTTGCCAAGAAGGCAGGAAACAGAGCAGCACCCCCACTCCGAAAAGCCCCAAGCTTCTGAACGCCCACCGCTTGCGGAACACGGCAGTCAGCCTGTCTTTCATGCGGATCGAACGTGTAGCCAGCCACAAGGTAGGAAGCGTATAAAAGAAAAAGACGCAAACAATAACAAGAAAAATATTCCCTAATAATTCGCTTGCCTCGGAAGCATTCGAACTTGTCAGGTTCAGGAACATGTCCACGGCTATCACCGACTCGCCGAAAAGATACAACAGGACCAGCTGGCCTCCGTCCAGTATGATTTTCGGCAACAAACACCAGACCACCACTCCGGGTTTACGCGCCAGCAGCAGAACTCCCATCCAGAACGCCAACGGCATGACGATAGAAGCAAGGCCCACCGGAACAGGCAAAGGCTCTGTGAACAGAAAAACACAGTTCGGAATGATGAAAAGCAAGCCGAACAAGAAATATAAGTGTTCCTGTGAAGATATCCAACGCAAAATATTAGTAAAGTACCTCATCGATTTTTGCCTAAAAAGCCTAATTTTATCAACTATTCTTATCATTATTCCACAACAGTACTGCTGTAATCGGCAAAATTAAGCGTTATCCATCACATACCCATACAGAAGAAGCACAAAAAAAGTTATTTCAATGTCTGCCTTGCCCAATATCATTTCGTCAGCAAAACAGCCACTCCCCAGTCCTAATAGAAACGTTAAAAAATATTACCCGCTATAGTAATTCCAAATACATGGGATACTAATCCGATTTACATGAGGTCGTAATGACATTTTGATATTTTAAAAATCATGCAAATGCTTTCAATAATCTTGCAATATGCCGGTAGCTGAACTTTGTTGCTTCCGACTGTCGCTTTTTATTTTTAATTTCGGGCAACCGAAAAAGGGGAAGATTATTTAAAATCATCAATAATAATTAAGGTAAAGACGAAATGAAAAGACAAATCATGCTGCTATCGGCTTGTACGGTTGCTTTGCTGAGTGCTTGTTCGTCGAACAAGCGCATCGCAAACGAAGTATATGCCCCTGCTGCCAAAAACGAATTACGGGCGCCGGCAACACCGCTGGTAACGATCGACCCGTACACCAGCGCCTGGTCGTTTGCCGACCGCCTGAACGAAGAAAGCGTGCGCCACTGGACCGGCCGTAACTTCCCGCTATTGGGAAGCCTGCGTGTAGACGGTGTTTCATACCGGTTCATGGGAGCGGACAAAGTAGAGGTGACGCCGGTTATCGGTACGGCGGCTTCCGGCTTATGGGAGGCGACCTACACATTCGGGCAGCCGGAGGGAGAATGGACCGCCGTCGATTACGAGGCAAAAGGTTGGAAAACAGGTAAGGCGGCATTCGGGACAGACGATAATCCGTATCGCTCCACTCCCTGGCAAGACGGCGACATCTGGATACGCCGCTCGTTCGACTGGCCTGAGGGGACGGATAAGGAAGATCTGTTCCTGCAATATTCGCACGACGACAACATCGAGTTGTACATCAACGGCAAGCAGGTGGCCGTAACCGGCAACGGGTTGGATTACGACCTGCTGAAGGAAATCCCGCAGGAAGTGGCCAACACGCTCAAACCGACGGGCAATATCCTGGCTGCCCACTGCCGCAACAACGGAGGAGGTGCCTACGTGGACATGGGAATCATGAAGAAGGTAAAACGGGGAGACACGTTTGACAATAAAGCGGTCCAGACGGCGACCACCGTCATGCCGACACAGACGTACTATACGTTCGAATGCGGCCCTGTCGAACTGGATTTGATCTTCACTGCTCCGATGCTGATGGACGACCTGGAGGCCATGACCGCCCCGTACAATTATATCACGTATCAGGCCCGTTCGTTAGATGGTCGGACACACGAAGTCCAGTTATACCTCGAAGCGACCCCTCAATGGGCTGTAAACACGACAGATCAACCTGTCACCTTCGAAAAGATCGAAAAAGACGGGTATGTCTATCTGAAGACCGGCTCTGTCGACCAAGAAGTTTTGGGCAAGAAAGGTGACGATGTCCGCATCGACTGGGGTTATTTCTATCTCTCGGCTGCACAATCTCCGGATGTGACAGTCGCTATCGACGAATATTATGCAGCCAAGAAAGCATTTATGTCCGACGGCAGACTGTCCGGCAAAGCGGACAACGTATCTCCCGATATGGAAAAACAGATGACGGTCCTCGCCTACTCCGACAACTTAGGCAAGGTAAACGGAAAGACCGTATCAGGACATCTGTTGATCGGATATGACGATCTGTATGCGATCCAGTATTTCAATGACAACCGGATGGCCTACTGGAAGCACGACGGACAGACGGACATTTTCGATGCCTTCGCCAAAGGTCAGAAAGAGTATGCCGGAATGATGAAACGGTGTGCGGATTTCGACAGGCAACTAATGCAGGAAACAGCGGCTGCCGGCGGACAAAAATATGCCGAGCTGTGCGCCCTGGCCTATCGTCAGGCTATCTCCGCCCACAAGTTGGTGGCAGACAAGGAAGGCAACTTGCTATTCCTGTCGAAAGAGAATTTCAGCAACGGCTCGATCGGAACGGTCGATATCACCTATCCTTCGGCACCGATGTTCTTATGCTATAACCCCGAGCTCCTGAAGGGGATGATGAACCCGATCTTTTACTACAGCGAAAGTGGCAGATGGAACAAGCCTTTCCCCTCACACGATGTCGGCACGTATCCGCAGGCTAACGGACAGACCTACGGCGGCGATATGCCGGTCGAAGAATCCGGCAATATGCTGATCCTCGCGACAGCCATTGCGATAATCGAAGGAAATGCGGATTATGCGGCCAAACATTGGGATGTTTTGACAACCTGGGCCGATTACCTGAAAAAAGAGGGGCTTGACCCGGACAACCAGTTGTGTACGGACGATTTCGCCGGTCATTTCGCTCACAACACCAACCTGTCCATCAAGGCCATCATGGGTGTAGCCGGCTACGGCAAGATGGCCGGAATGTTGGGAAAGAAGGAAATAGCGGATTCTTATCTGGCGACAGCTCGTGAAATGGCTGGCAAATGGATTTCGATGGCAAAAGACGGGGATCACTATAAGCTGACCTTCGATAAGTCCGGTACATGGAGTCAGAAATATAATTTGGTTTGGGACCGCTTGTTAGATCTGAATATATTCCCTTCGGAAATAGCTGAAACAGAAACAGCTTACTACAAGACCAGACAAAACAAATATGGTCTGCCGCTGGACAACCGCGAAGATTATACCAAATCCGACTGGATTCTGTGGAGTGCCTGCCTGACCGGCAATACGGCCGATTTTGAAACGTTCATGCTTCCGGTCTGGAAATACGCCAACGAAACGACCTCACGCGTCCCGTTGAGCGACTGGCATTACACTTCTGACGGAACACAACGTGGATTCCAGGCCCGTTCAGTCGTCGGCGGCTACTATATGCGATTGCTGGAAAAACGGCTGAAGAAGTAATTATGATGGTAGCGTGTCGAAACTATCCTGTTCCCGCGCTTGACGCGGGATCGCATTAAAACCGGCCCTATAAAAATCTGATTGATAAGGTCTGTCCTTTTGCGGCCCCGCATCAAATGCGGGGACAAGGAGGTTTCGACACACTTCCATCATAATTCTCCTCACTCCCTCGCTACCTTCTGTATGATACCAAGAAACTCTTCATTCGTCATCCGGATATCCGGTTCTTTATAATTCACGTAATCTTCAAAATAATCGCTGGCGATATCTGCCACGATCTCAGAGCCGTCCAACCCGAAAGAACTCACCAACTTCTCCACCTTGCCACGAATCTGGCGGATCACCTGCAAGCGGTCTTCGTAACGGTCCGGTTTTTCCAGCTCCGTCACATGCTCGTTTCGGGCAATCAGATAAACGGTCGTATAAAACTTGTCCACATCTCCGAAAGCCGGGATAAACAGAGCTTTCTTTTCCTCTGGCAACGCAACCAGTGTTTCCTGAATTTTTGTCATTATTGTGTTTATTTTAATTGGTTGGCGAAGATAGTACATTCCGTTCATAGATAAAGTCTATCCCGCGATAAATAATATGCATTTCATTCTATGAACAAATTTCGAGCAGGGAATGTTAGAATAGTAGAAACAACATAAAACAGATTGATTATGCTTACATTATGTCTCAGTTTATTATTGTTGATAACAAATAATAGTAATAATAGTCAAATAACAGATAAAAAAGAAAAAGTTATGAAATTTGAATTAATCCAGTTACCCTATGCAGCCAACGCGCTGGAACCGGTTATAAGTAAAGAAACGATTGAGTTCCATCATGGCAAACATTTACAGACTTATGTAAATAACCTGAACAACCTCATTCAGGGAACCAAGTTCGAAAACGCTACATTAGAACAGATCGTGGCAGAATCCGACGGTGCTATCTTTAACAATGCCGGACAGACGCTTAATCATAATCTGTACTTCACCCAGTTCTCCCCGTATGGCGGTGGCAGACCGACCGGCGCCCTCGCCAAAGCGATCGACGCGACTTGGGGATCGTTCGAGAACTTCCAGAAAGAATTCGTAGCTGCAGGAACCGGTTTATTCGGCTCAGGATGGGTATGGCTGGCTAAAGATAAAGACGGAAAACTCTCAATTACCAAAGAAGCTAACGGTAGCAATCCGGTTACTCACGGATTGAAACCGATTCTGGGATTCGACGTGTGGGAACATGCCTACTATTTGGATTACCGGAACCGCCGTCCCGATCATTTGAACGCCTTATGGAAGATCATCGATTGGGATACCGTTGGCAAAAGATACTAAAGCTCTTTAAACTCCAGATAAAAGCCGCCCGGCAACATACCGGACGGCTTTTTTATTTACAAAATGACTGTAACTCAAGCAATATAGTAATATTTCCAATTATAAGGGAAAATGTCCAATAACGGAATGGAATAAATAGCATACCTTTGTTATATAATCAATAAACAAGAATATAAACCTCAATTAATAAGGAGAATAAACATGAAAGTACAAGAATTGACAAAAACGGAATTTCTGAAAAAAGTAGCGAACTACGAAGCCAGCCCCAACAAGTGGATGTACGAAGGAGACAAACCTTGTATCGTGGATTTCTATGCCACCTGGTGCGGACCTTGTAAGATGGTCGCTCCTATCTTAGAAGAATTAGCAGAAGAATATGCCGGAAAAATCGATATTTATAAGGTAGATACGGAAAAAGAAGAGGGATTGGCCGCCTCTTTCGGTATCAGAAGTATTCCCTCCCTCCTTTTCTGCCCAATGAACGGGCAACCGCAGATGGCAAAAGGGGCAATGGGAAAGGCCGACTTCAAAAAAGCTATAAATGAGGTACTTTTGAAGAAAGAATAACAATATCCCAACATAAACAGGAAGCCCTCTCCGAGTTCCGAACAGAGCTCGGAGAGTTTTTAGAAAAAAATATTACACATTATGCCACCCAAACTATTGCATATTAAAAAATAATACGTACCTTTGCAGCCGCAATCAAGAGAGATTGATACTGATAAAAAATGAATGCCTCTTTAGCTCAGTTGGCCAGAGCACGTGATTTGTAATCTCGGGGTCGTTGGTTCGAATCCGACAAGAGGCTCAAAAAGGGGCAGTTACCAGAGTGGCCAAATGGGGCTGACTGTAACTCAGCTGGCTTTCGCCTTCGGTGGTTCGAATCCATCACTGCCCACAAAAAAAGACTTGAAAGGAAATCTTTCAGGTCTTTTTTGTTTTTATACTCACTTCATAGCCTCATAACTTTCATTCCGTCCTTCACCTGAAAGGTTTCATTTTTGGGCAGGTGCAAATCATTTTCAACAGAATCTCGCCCCCTTGGATTAAAATAAAAAAGTCTTTGATTCACAATGAACCAAAGACTTTTGTTTCTGGCGGTCCGGACGGGACTCGAACCCGCGACCCCATGCGTGACAGGCATGTATTCTAACCAGCTGAACTACCGAACCAGAACTTTTATCCTGCAATCTCTCTCGATTGCGATGCAAAGGTAGATATTATTTTGAATCTTGCAATAGTTTCACGGCAAAAATTTACGTCGGATGGATTATTTTTCTACTTTTGCCTTTCATATAAACAATAACAATCATGAAAAATACTCCGATAGATTATCAGACAGCCAGAAAGATTATAGATGGCTACGGACTTCCCGATTTCGGGAAAGCGACGATCCGCGAGGTCGTTGCCATATCCACACAACTTGAACAAGAGACTAAAACAGAATTTATCCATATGGAAATGGGTGTTCCCGGACTGAAAGCAGCCCAAGTCGGTGTCGATGCCGAGATCAAAGCTCTTCAAGATGGCGTCGCCTCTATCTATCCGAACATCAATGGCACATCCGATGTAAAAGCGGAAGCATCCCGTTTTATCAAGGCATTTATCGATATCGATATTGCGCCGGAAGGCTGCGTTCCCGTAACCGGCTCTATGCAGGGGACATACGCATCGTTTCTCGTCTGCGGACAATGTACACCGGGAAAGGACACGATTCTCTTTATCGATCCGGGGTTCCCTGTCCAGAAACAACAGATCACGGTCATGGGCTATAAATACGAATCATTTGACGTGTACGAATACCGGGGCAAAAAACTCCGGGACATACTGGAGCAATATCTCTCCAAAGGCAACATCGCCGCCATGATCTACTCCAACCCTAACAATCCGGCTTGGTTCTGCCTGACGGAAGAAGAGCTGAAGATCATCGGAGACATGGCAAACAAATATGACACGATCGTGATCGAAGACCTGGCCTACTTCGCTATGGACTTCCGGAAACCGTTGGGAAAGCCGTTTGAAGCACCTTTCCAGGCAACAGTTGCCCGTTATACGGATAATTACATTTTGCAGATTTCGGGATCAAAAGCATTCAGCTATGCCGGCCAGCGTATTGGGGTCACGGCAATCTCCGACAAACTATATCACCGGGCCTATCCCGGACTGACACAACGCTACGGAGGCGGAACATTCGGAACCGTGTACATTCACCGCGTATTATATGCCCTGTCATCCGGCACGAGCCATTCGGCGCAGTTCGCATTGGCAGCCATGTTCAAAGCTGCGGCAGACGGAACGTTCGATTTTATTTCGGAAGTAAAAGAATACGGACGTCGGGCGGAGAAACTGAAAAATATCTTTACCGGTTATGGCTTCCAGATCGTCTACGATCATGATCTGGACGAGCCAATCGCGGACGGATTCTATTTCACGATCGCCTATCCGGGAATGACAGGAGGAGAACTGATGGAAGAACTTATTTATTACGGTGTAAGCGCCATTTCATTAAGCACGACAGGCAGTAACCAAGAAGGCCTACGCGCTTGTACATCTTTTATCAAACCGCATCAATATGCCCTGCTCGAAGAACGCCTGAAGCTATTCAAAGAGAATCACACCGCATAATTAACACAGGCCGGGCTTTTATTTATGACTCATTAACATGAAAGCTCGGCTTTTCATTTGTTTGTTTAAACCAAAAGCTATATATTGTCGCTGTTTTATTAACCAGCAAGTATCTTCTGTCATGGCAATGTATAACAACATATTCAAGATAACTCATAATGACGTGCTTCCGGCCCAAGGAAGCATCTTGATATCAGAACCTTTTTTACAAGACGCCTACTTCCAACGTTCCGTCGTACTATTGGTAGAACATACTCAGGAGGATTCGATAGGCTTTGTATTAAACAAGAAAACAGAGCTATCAGTCAACACCTTTTTTGCCGATTTACAGGGATTTCCGGAAATGCCGATCTATTTAGGCGGTCCAGTCAGTGCCAACCGCCTGTTCTTCATTCATTCTTTAGGAGATCTAATCATCCCTAACTCCCTTAAGATAAACGATCACCTCTATTTCGACGGCGATTTCAGCGCATTGATACATTATATCCAGAACGGACACTCTGTCGACGGGAAAGTGAAATTTTTCTTAGGCTACTCCGGGTGGCAGGAAGGACAACTGCACAATGAAATAGATCAAAATTCATGGGTCGTAAGTCATGCATCCAACCGGAATGTGCTACTTGCCGAAGGTGAAGGCTTCTGGAAAAAATCGCTCGAATCGCTCGGAAGCCAATATGAAACGTGGACCAAATACCCGAAAGAACCCTCGCTGAACTAATGATTTATGATTTACATGTCGATAATAAATTATAAATCACAAATTCCTCTCATTGATTTTCTGCATCGTCAAGACGTCCGAATAACCATCTTTAGTCGTTATCCAGTCTGTCAGTATACCTGTCACGGTAAAGCCGCAACGGGCAAAAAGGGCTTTGCTGGGTTCGTTACCTATCGGGATATGCACAAAAAGTTGATGCAACTTCAAATAAGAAAAAGCATATTCGGCCAATAACTCCAGCGCTTCTGTCGCCAGTCCGTTCTTCTGGTAAAGCGGATCGACCAGTATGCCGACTCCCGCCCTGCGATGATGCGGATCGAAATCATACAAATCCAGCATACCGACCGTTGCGCCCGTGGAACAAAGGTCGATCATCAGGCGCAATTGCTTCAAATCAAATATACCCCGGTGAGATTCTGCTATATATTCTTTCAACAGATAGCGGGAATAAGGCGCCAACGTGTTCCCAATCTCCCACCATTCGGGATTATTTTCCCACGAATAGAGCAATTCCAAATCTTCCGGTTCCGGGGCGCGAAGGCAGACTGTCTTGTTTTGAAGTAAGTTCATTTTTTATTGACAATTAACAATTGACAATTAACAATGAGAAATCGCTCAACGCAATTTTCAATTGTCAATTATCAATTCTCCATTAATAACTATATGATAGTTGATCCTTTTATCGGCCACCTTGTCCATCAATAAGAGCATCTGCTCGAAACGGGCATCCGGGTAGCAGAATACCAAATCGGTAAAGCGCTTCATCTGATTGCGACGACAGATAGCATCCATCACACGCTCTTCATTCAGATTCCAAAGATTGACATATTCCAGATCTGGCATCCGTTTCACACAGGCTGCTTTCACCTTTTCAAACTCTTCTTCCCGACAAAGCACCAGTAGGCGACGATGTTTCGCCCGGGGTTTTCGCTTCAACCCCAACATACCGCCGGCAACGGAAAGGGATGCTTTCAACAGAACAGCCAAACGGATGAGCATGCTCATCAGCCAACCGGAATGCGGATAATATTTCCGGTAAAATATCAGCATGGCCCCATAAAAGGCTTTCACATATTTGATATCGCCATGCTTCGTGCTCTCTCCTTTATAATGAAGGATACGTTCAGGAATATAATAATTCACATAGCCTCCCTGCACGATCCGGTAAGACAGATCGATATCTTCGCCATACATAAAGAAAGACTCATCCAACAGTCCCACTTTATCTAGCGTCTTACGGCGAAGAAACATGAAAGCGCCCGCCAGAACTTCGACCTTATGCTGCTTCTCCTTATTCAAATACGGCAGGCTGTAACGGGCAAACAGGCGTGAAGAAGGAAACAATTTCGACAATCCGAATATCTTGCAAAAAGACACCCAAGGAGAGGGAAAACTCCGTTTACTCTCCGCCAAGAAAACACCGTGCCCGTCCAACATCTTCACCCCGATTCCCCCCGCCTCCGGGTGTTCGTCCATAAAGAAACAAAGAGAACGCACGCTTTCTTCGCCTATCACAGTATCGGGGTTCAGCAGAAGGACATATTCTCCGCTACTGATCCGGATCGCCTGGTTATTCGCTTTGGCAAACCCCGGATTATCCTTATTCTCGATAAAAGTAACTTCCGGAAAACGCGGGCGAAGATATTCGACCGAACCGTCGGCCGAATGATTATCGACAACCAGCACTTCCGCCTCCATCCCTGCTATGGCAGCACGCACGGAACAGAGACACTGTTCGAGAAAATACTTTACGTTGTAGTTGACAATTATAATTGAGAGTTTCATGGGGATTTATGATTTATCAATGCTGCGTAAATCTTAAATTATAACTCTGTTATAGTTTGATGGAGTCGTTGAAGCTGGTGCGGTTCACGATGGAACGCCCCAACGTTATCTCATCGGCATATTCGATTTCGTCGCCAATAGAGACACCGCGGGCGATAACCGATATCTTCACATCATAGGAAGAGAGCTTGCGGTAGATGAAAAAATTCGTCGTGTCGCCCTCCATCGTCGTACTGAGTGCCAGAACGACTTCCTTCACTTCTCCTCCGGCAACCCGCTGTACCAAGCTGTCGATCTGCAAATCACCTGGACCTATCCCGTCCATCGGCGAAATAATACCGCCCAAGACATGATAAACACCGCGGAACTGCCCCGTGTTTTCGATCGCCATCACTTCCTTGATATTCTCGACCACGCAGACCGTAGAATGATCACGCTGGCAGTCAACACAGATAGCACACACGTCATCGTCGCATATATTATGGCAGACCTTACAATATTTGACATCACGACGAAGTGCCAACAGCGCGGACGCAAACCCTTCCGTGTAACCGACATCACGGCGAAGCATATGGAGCGCCAGCCTGAGTGCTGTTTTCCGCCCCACTCCCGGCAATGACGACAATTCGTTCACTGCATTTTCCAATAAGACTGATGGATATTTTTGATTCATTCGTTTGTTTATCTTCTTCCACTGCAAAGATAAGTAAAATCTCCCTTATATATTGGCTTTTTCTCTATATTGCATAAGTTGTCCGCTTGGTGGCAAACGATCGTCCGCCACCAAGCGGACAACTTATAAGATGAAATTCTACCGTCAAATGTTCCTATACCGGCAGCTACTTCCTCATAAACAATGCACTTGTTTCTTACCAAGAAATAATGTAGCTTTGCGATGATATATCCGATAATTCTAACTAAATATAAACACCGTGAAGAAAGAAGATGAAGAAAAGGTGAGCGGGCTACCGGAAAACGCCTACAGAGAACTGAAAGAAGGTGAGGTATATAAACCCATCCTATCGCCCGACAAACAGTATCGGGAAGTAACCCCTTGGTCCGTATTCTGGGGACTCGTCATGGCCGTCCTGTTCAGTGCGGCAGCAGCTTTCCTCGGACTGAAAGTTGGACAGGTATTCGAAGCCGCCATCCCGATCGCGATCATAGCAGTCGGATTATCCAGCGGGTTCAAACGTAAAAACGCGCTGGGCGAAAATGTCATTATCCAGTCCATCGGGGCAAACAGCGGCGTGATCGTGGCAGGCGCCATATTTACGCTACCCGCCCTTTACATCTTGCAGGACAAGTATCCAGAGATTACGATCAATTTCTTCGAAGTATTCATGAGTTCGCTCCTGGGCGGCATCCTCGGTATCCTGCTCCTGATCCCGTTCCGGAAGTATTTCGTATCGACCATGCACGGCAAATATCCATTCCCGGAAGCGACTGCCACCACACAGGTATTGGTGTCCGGCGAGAAGGGAGGCAACCAGGCAAAGCCGCTTATCTATGCGGGTCTGGTCGGAGGTCTGTACGACTTCATCATCGCGACTTTCGGCTGGTGGAGCGAGACAGTCAGCACGCGCATCGTCGGTGTCGGCGAGATGCTGGCTGACAAGGCAAAAGTCGTGTTCAAGGTGAATACCGGTGCAGCAGTGTTGGGTTTAGGCTATATCATCGGATTGAAATATTCGGCCATTATCTGTGCCGGCTCATTCCTGGTATGGTTGGTAATCATCCCGTTGATGTCTGCCATTTTCGGCTCCGAAGTACTGACATTCGGCAATGACGCCATTACGCAGACAGTAGGAAGCATGAGTGCGGAAGAGATTTTCACCACCTACGCCCGCCACATCGGTATCGGAGGCATTGCGACTGCCGGTGTGATCGGGATCATCAATTCATGGGGGATCATCAAAGGAGCCGTAGGGTTGGCAGCCAAAGAGCTGAAAGGAAAAACGGGAACCGTGCATACGGAAGAGATCCGTACACAGAAAGACCTTTCGATGAAAGTGATCGCTATCGGCATCTTCGCAACGTTGATCGTGACGTACCTGTTTTTTCACTTCGGCGTGCTGGACAACTGGTACTACGCGTTGATCGGGCTGTTGATCGTCGGTATAATCGCTTTCCTTTTCACAACCGTTGCCGCCAATGCGATTGCCATCGTCGGGACCAATCCCGTATCAGGCATGACATTGATGACCTTGATCTTGGCATCTATTATTCTGGTTGCCGTCGGGCTGAAAGGGACAGCCGGCATGGTATCGGCACTGATTATAGGAGGTGTGGTATGCACGGCGCTTTCCATGGCCGGCGGTTTTATCACAGACCTGAAGATCGGATATTGGATCGGCAGCACACCAGCCAAGCAGGAAAGTTGGAAATTCCTCGGAACCCTGGTATCGGCAGCAACTGTAGGCGGTGTAATTCTGATCCTGAATCAGACATACGGTTTCACAAGCGGGCAACTCGCCGCTCCGCAAGCCAATGCAATGGCGGCGGTTATCGAGCCATTGATGAGTGGCTCGGGTGCTCCCTGGGCACTGTATGCCATAGGAGCCGTACTGGCCATCATCCTAAACTTCTGTAAAATTCCGGCATTGGCATTTGCATTAGGCATGTTCATTCCGCTGGAGTTGAACACGCCGTTGCTGATCGGAGGCGCCATCAGCTGGTATGTAGGAAGCCGTAGCAAAGACCAAGCTCTGAACAGTGTACGTCTGGAAAAAGGAACTCTACTGGCATCCGGTTTCATCGCAGGCGGAGCCTTGATGGGAGTCGTCAGCGCAGCCATGCGTTTCGCCGGCATCAACCTAGTCGATATCAAATGGATGGAAAGTAATTCAGCCGGGGTACTGGCCATCGTGATGTACATCCTGCTAATCGCCTACTTGGCAATTAGTTCGTTAAAAGCAAAGGAAGAAAAATAATAATAATAATTTCAGATTTATGAATTATGCGTCGATGATAAATCATAAATCTGAAATCATAAATCATAAAAGCATTGGAAGCACCAGTAGTCAACGTCGGCATTATGACGGAAAAGGCCGTTTCGTTTGTATTTCATGGAGAGTATGTACATACGGAAACCGGAAAGTTCCTGACTGGGGAACAACGTGCGTTATTTGTAAACGGCAATATCGTTTACAACGGGAGGTTGTTTAAAGAAATATTCTTTGAACCGGCTTCCCCTTCCTCGTCTTTCGAATTGAAGGCAGTCACCATAGGCCGTAACTTCCATTGGCAACGGCAAGAAGACCAATGTTTCAAAGGGGCTTTCAACCTGGTGACTGGCGAAAATGGAATTGTAGTCATCAACCAAGTGGATGTGGAAGAATATCTGACCAGCGTCATTTCTTCGGAAATGAGCGCGCAGGCTTCAAAGGAACTGTTAAAGGCACATGCCGTCATTTCACGCAGCTGGCTGCTTGCACAGATCGAAAAGAACTTCCGCTTGGGAAGGAAAGAGGAGAAGCAGCAAAACTGTTACCGGGATAACGAGCAACTGATACGCTGGTACGACCGCGAAGACCATAACATTTTCGATGTCTGTGCCGACGACCATTGTCAGCGCTACCAAGGAATTACCCGTGCTTCCAACCCGATCGTCCAAGAGGTGATCCACGAGACAAGGGGAGAAATACTGGTGAATGGCGAAACGATCTGCGATGCCCGCTTTTCCAAATGTTGCGGAGGTGTGACGGAACAGTTCGAACATTGCTGGGAACCGATCCCCCATTCTTACCTGACAGCATTGAGGGACAGTCGGGAAACAACTTTTCCGGACCTCACTCAGGAAGAAGAGGCCCGGAAATGGATTCACTCTGCTCCTAACGCTTTTTGCAATACAGCCGACAAAAAGATCCTCTGCCAAGTGTTGAACAACTACGATCAGGAGACGACAGATTTTTATCGCTGGAAAGTATTCTACAAGCAGGAAGAATTAGCCGAACTGATCCATCGCAAAAGCGGTATTGATTTCGGTCAGATTCTGGATTTGGTTCCCGTCAACCGAGGTACTTCCGGCCGTATTGAAATGCTGAAGATTGTCGGGACACATCGGACCTTTACCATCGGCAAAGAATTGGAGATACGCCGGACCTTGTCCGAAACACATCTGTACAGCTCGGCTTTTGTCGTGGACAAAGAAGATATACAATTCGATATCCCCGGACGTTTCGTCCTGACCGGCGCCGGTTGGGGACATGGCGTAGGGCTGTGCCAAATCGGGGCCGCCATGATGGCAGGCGAAGGATATGATTACCGGCAGATTCTCTCCCATTACTTTTCTGGAGCTTCTATTGAAAAACGATATTGAGGGATTTCAGATTTATGATTTATCATCGACACATAAATCAAAAAGGCTGCATATCCGAAGATCGCAGCCTTTTCTTTATTGTGTTTACCTATTTGTCTCCGGTTTTGTAAACCGGTCGCCTTGACTCTCCCGAGCTCCAGCTGATACAAAGGAACAAGAAATTAATAACATACGCAAAACAAAATATACAAAAAGCCCAAATTTTCCTACGAAAACAAAAATTTCACCGATGAATCGAGAAATATTACAGATCGTTTTCATTTTTTATCCGCATCTTTGCCTAAAATTAAGAACAAATCATGAATAGCTATATCATCCTCTTTATTATAGTCGCTTATTTCGGAATCCTTCTACTGATTGCCTGGATCACAGGGCGGAAGAGCTCAAGCAATGAAGCGTTTTTCCTTGGTAACCGTAAATCACCTTGGTACATCGTATCAATCGGAATGGTCGGGACATCGCTTTCAGGTGTCACATTCGTTTCTGTTCCGGGGATGGTACGCAGCATAGACATGACCTATATGCAGACGGTTTTAGGGTTCTTTTTTGGATACATACTGATCGCCAAAGTGTTACTACCACTTTATTATAAGCTGCAACTAACTTCCATCTATTCGTATTTGGATGACCGGATCGGGCAGCATAGTTATAAAACAGGGGCTTCCTTTTTCCTTCTGTCCAAGATCGTAGGGGCGGCGGCGAGGCTCTATTTAGTTGTGTTGATCCTGCAACATTATGTTTTCGCATACTGGAACATATCTTTCGCCGTAACAGTCGTTATCAGTATTTTCCTAGTCTGGCTCTACACCTATCGGGGTGGTATCAAAACAATCATCTGGACAGACACACTTCAGGCGTTATGCCTAGTCGCCATGCTAATCGTAATTATCTGGCAGGTGAAAGACAAGATGCAACTGGATTTTGTAGGCATGGTGCAGACCTTGCAAGCCAGCCAGCACTTCCGTATCTTCGAGTTCGGAGACTGGCACAGCACACAACATTTCATGAAACAGTTTTTTAGCGGAATCTTTATCACCATCGTAATGACCGGCCTCGATCAAGACATGATGCAGAAAAACCTTTCCTGCAAGAGTTTGAAAGACGCACAAAAGAATATGTACACTTATGGCTTTGCTTTCACACCGGTTAATTTCTTGTTCCTTTCGCTTGGCGTCCTATTGCTGACGCTTGCATCGCAGCAACAGATCGAACTGCCCGCATTGAACGACGATATCCTCCCAATGTTCTGCACCTCCGGCATATTGGGACATTCGATCCTGATCTTCTTCACGATCGGTATCATCGCGGCAGCGTTCAGCAGTGCAGATTCTGCCTTGACAGCCCTTACGACCTCTTTCTGCATTGACATTTTAGGGGTCGAAAAGGAAAAGGCACAATCTGCCAAACGTACCCGATTGGTAGTCCATTTAATGATCTCCATCCTTTTTGCTATCATCATACTTGCATTTAAAGCAATCAATAACCGGAGCGTGATCGATGCCATTTATATGATCGCGTCCTATACATACGGTCCGCTACTCGGCCTTTTTGTATTCGGGTTATTTACAAAAAAACATCCTCGTGACAAATTTGTTCCTTACATTTGTATCGTCTCTCCTTTGCTCTGTTTCCTGACAGATTATTTAGTGAAACAGCATACAGGATATGCTTTCGGCTATGAGATGTTGATGCTAAACGGGGCTATCACGTTTGGGGGATTGTGGCTTAGTTCAATTGGCAATGGACAATTGACAATTAGAAAAAAGAGTATTAACACATGACAAGCGACGATGGCAAGAGACATTCAATTGTCAATTGTCAATTATCAATTGTCTATTTAAAACACCGTTTCAATGGAAATCAAAAGTGCAGAATTTGTTATCAGTAACACAAACGTAAAAAAATGTCCCACAGGTGACCTGCCGGAATACGCTTTTATCGGGCGTAGCAATGTTGGCAAATCCTCCCTTATTAATATGCTAACTGGAAAAAAAGGGCTTGCCATGACCTCGCAGAAACCGGGAAAAACGTTGCTTATCAACCATTTCCTCATCAACGGACAATGGTATTTGGTCGATCTCCCTGGCTATGGTTTTGCCCAGCGGGGAAAAGAGGGACGCGAAAATATCCAACGGATCATCGAAGATTATATCTTGGAACGCGAACAACTCACGAATCTGTTTGTCCTGATCGACTGTCGCCACGAACCGCAAAAGATCGACTTGGAGTTTATGGAATGGCTCGGGGAAAACGAAATCCCCTTTTCTCTCATCTTCACAAAGATCGACAAAATCAGTAAAGGTCGTTTGCAGGAAAACCTGAAAGTCTACCAGACGAAATTATTAGAATCATGGGAAGAACTTCCCCCCATCCTCCTCTCCTCTTCCGAGAAGAAAGAAGGAAGGGATAAAATCCTTAATTACATCGACGAGATCAATAAAAGTCTATAGAATTTAGAACGCTCAATCGCAACTTGGGGTGATAAGAGGTACGGGTGGTATGGAAATCGCCAACAACTTTACCGAAGCCGACATAGCTATACCAGCTTCGAGGGGGCAACACCCCGCTGAGTACAGTTGACCAGCCACCGTACTACTATCTCCACGCTTTAACGGTCCCATCAAGTCAATTTGCTATGAAATAATTTCTTTCCTGCTGAAAAAGAGCTACATTTTTGAACATTACAAAACCTAAATAAATAAAAATATGAATAATACATTGAATTTACAAGGAGAACGTCTCGGGCTTGTTCAACCCAATTACCGGTCTTGACAACAAAAGTTTTGCCAAGGTAAAAAAGAATGTCAAAAGGCTTATCCACGATCTCCAACGAGGAAAGATGGAATCGGACAGCAAGAAAAGAAACACGAGCAATCTATGCCTGGCATAAGAATAATATAGGAATAAATACAGCGGACAAATTCGTCAACGGGATTCTGACAAATGATCGAAATAAAAAAGTCCGGTAAAGACACCAAACCCTTACCGGACTTTTCTTTTTTCACCGTTTAATAGCTGATTTTACACCCCACAAAATAACTGCGCGGCATTCCGGGACCGTAGATATATTTGGAGTCACGGTCCTTGCCTTGATCGAAATCACTCTGATAGGCCTCGAATATGTTTTGCACTCCGGCATTCAACTGCAAAGTCACCGACTTATACAGAGGGAAATCGTAAGCGACTTTCATATTCAAATCAAAGAAATCAGGTGTTTTCTCTTCCCTATCCTCCGGAATGTAACCGGCCAGATGTTGTACCAGCATGGTTCCCGTATAAGTACCGGTCAAAGAAACGGCCAGACGTTTGACCGGTGTAAAGGTGGAAGTGAAATAACCGTACACATCCGGCGTACGAAACATTTTTTTCTGCGCCGGCAAGTCCGGATTCGTCTCACTCCAAGTCACAGCCTCTTTGTAACGGCTGCGCTGGATAGTGGCACCCGCCTGAAGTTGCAGCCAGGTATACGCCATCTTTCCTTCCAAATTGACTCCCATCACGCGGGCGCCGTCCTTATTGCGACGTTCCATAATCAGATTGCCCTGATCGTCATGTCCTTTCTCTTGCAAGAAGAACACATCACTCAGATCCGTATAAAAACCTTCCACCAACAGATTCAACTGAACCGGCCCGAAACGATGATAGAAGTCTGCCGAGGCACTGACACTCTTGGACTTCTCCTCTTTCAGGTCCTTGGCAAGCTGGATAATCGCCACTTCGCCACCGACAGCCGCCACATGCAAATCCTCGTCAAACGCCTGCGGGGCACGGAAACCGCTCGAATAAGACAAACGAAGATTAATGTCCTCGGTCGGATTGAAACGGACATTCGCACGCGGACTGAAGATCAGATGATCGATCAGATTATGTTTGTCGAAACGGCCGCCGATCAGAAAGCTCCATTTCTCATTCTTCCACTCGTTCTGCAAAAACAGGCTACCGATATGAACCGTCTGGTCCACGATACGATTATACCCCAACATCTCATCCTTCAACTCGTCGAAGTTATATTCCAGGCCACCGGTAAATTCCGCCGGCATAAACAAGCTTTTATCAGCCGAATAGGAATACTGCGAACCGGCGACAACCGTCATGTCCGTCGTATGCCCGTATGCATCCGGATTACGATTAGTCCCGTAATAACTCTTCCGGTTCGTATGCTGCGCAGAAGTATAGACGTTTAGGCGATGTTTATAATCTTTGGAGAACAGATCGAACTTCAGACCACCGCCATTGATACTGTGATCTGTCTGTTCTGCCACCCACGCTTCATGGGGCGGCCGGTTGATCTGGTCGCCACCACGACGATATTCGCTTATATTATGATATTCGAAACCCAGTTTAGAATAGGTGCTTGTCTTCAGATAAGAACGGAAACCGACTGTTCGGGCTTCCAACTGGCCAAGTTCGGAGAAGCCGTCTCCGTCATGATCGTAAGCTGAACGATGACGGCTCTGCCCGAAAAGATAGATGCCGGCTTTATGGTCGTCTGTCACCAAAGAAGCATTCAAGGTCGTGTTATTGTCCGGGCGACTTCCTCCGATCATCGTCAGCGAATGGGCAATCTGGGCTGAGTTGCGCAAAGGCTCTTTTGTAATGATATTGATCGTACCTGCAATCGCCGAAGAACCAAAAAGAGCGGAACCGCCACCACGCATGATCTCGACACGCTCGATCATATTGGCCGGAATCTGTTCGAGGCCGTACACACCCGTCAGTGCACTGAATATGGGACGGCTATCCACCAATATCTGCGTGTAAGGACCTTCCAGTCCATTGATACGCACCTGTTGGAAACCGCAATTCTGGCAATTGTTTTCCACCCGTACACCCGGTTGGAAGTTCAATCCATCGGCAAGCGAAGTGGCATGCGTCGTCTCGAACATTTTCGAATCCAATACGTTTACAAGCGACGGAGCCATACGGCGGGTCGTCTCGTTCCTGTTAGCCGAAACCACGACTCCATCCAAAGACAAAGCTTCTTCTTCCGCCTCGAAATTGATTTCCAGCGTTTTTCCCTTTTTCAATGTCACGGGTGTTTCGACCGTTTTATAGCCCATCGTCTTCATCACAACCGTGAACTCTCCTTCCGGCAGGTTCTTCAGATAATAATGCCCCGTGCCATCGGTCGAAGTCCCGATAGTCGTCCCTTTCAAAAAGATCGTAATAAAGGACAAATGTTCACCGGTTTTCCGGTCCACCACATGACCGACAATGTTTGCGTCCGATGGATTCAAAGCAGGGCCTTCCTCCGCCCGCGCAACCATAAAAGCACAGCATAGGCATAGTATAAGTATAATAATTTTATTCATTTCGTTTGTTCTGATAAAATAAAGACTTGTTAAAAATTCACGCCGTTATGCATCCGTCGTAAGAGGGACTTTCACGCAAGAATTATTTCTTTGACATAGAACTTTTGTTCCACACTGGAGAAACTTTATTATCCGCCAGTGAAACCAAAGTTTCATCCCTCAAAAAACAATGAAACTTTTTTATCCCTGCCTGCACGACAGATACTATTTTATCAAACAAAGGGAGGAGCGCGAAGAGATAGTTTCCCTAAGACAGGGATCAGATAATCCGGATAGACAGGATTATCAATTATTTTATAATTCGGTGTAACACAAATTTGCAAAAGCAGCGAATGGATTGCTCCGTCCTGCACATGGACAGTCGTCAGCAAATGGAACAACTGGATTTCCGAAAGAGACGAGTGATGATGGCAGATACCGTCTGCCGTCTTCTTGAATGGGTGCGAATGGACAATTGTCGTGCCATACTCAACATGAACGTGCATGAACAAAGAAATACTGCTATAGTACACTATAAAAAGTGCAGGTAGTAGCCATTTCATGTATTTTGCCATTGTCTGTTTCACATTCCGCCCCTATTAAATTAAGGGTGCGAAGATAAAACAAATAGCCGAGACCAGCAAATACACAAAATTCGAGCAACTAAATGTAAGCAACCGATACCATATTCATAATAATTTGTTACTTTTGTGCGCAATTTTCGAAAGACAAACAACAAATTAAAAACTATAAAATAATCTATGGCTAAGATCACTAAAGAAGAAGCACTTCGCTATCATGCGGAAGGCAAGCCGGGAAAGATTGAAGTCGTTCCCACCAAGCCCTATAGTACCCAGATGGATTTGTCGCTGGCTTATTCGCCCGGCGTTGCCGAACCCTGTCTGGAAATCGAAAAGAATCCGTTGGATGCTTACAAATATACTTCTAAAGGAAATCTGGTTGCCGTCATTTCAAATGGCACCGCCGTATTGGGATTAGGAGATATCGGTCCGTTGGCCGGCAAGCCGGTGATGGAAGGGAAAGGACTATTGTTCAAGATATTTGCCGGTATCGACGTATTCGACATTGAGGTGAACGAAAAAGACCCTGACAAATTTATCGAGACAGTAAAAGCCATCGCCCCCACTTTTGGCGGCATCAACCTTGAAGATATCAAAGCTCCTGAATGTTTCAAAATCGAAACACGCCTGAAAGAAGAACTGGATATTCCGGTCATGCACGACGACCAGCATGGGACAGCCATTATCTCCGGTGCAGGCTTGATCAATGCACTGGAGATCGCAGGGAAGAAGATCGAAGACGTGAAGATCGTAGTGAACGGTGCCGGAGCCGCTTCCATCTCTTGCACGAAATTATATATAATGTTAGGGGCAAAGAAGGAAAACATCATTATGTGCGACAGCAAAGGGGTTATCTCCACACATCGCACGGACTTGAACGAATCCAAGAAATTCTTTGCTACCGATCGCGACATCAAGACATTGGCAGAAGCCGTCGTCGGGGCTGACGTGTTCTTAGGATTATCGGTCGCCAATGTGTTGACTCAAGATATGGTCCGCTCCATGAATACGAACCCGATCGTGTTCGCTTTGGCCAACCCGAATCCGGAAATCTCGTATGCCGATGCAATGGCCTCACGCGACGATATTATTTTTGCCACAGGCCGTTCCGACTATCCGAACCAGATCAATAATGTATTGGGATTCCCTTATATCTTCCGCGGCGCACTGGACACACATGCCAAAGCGATCAACGAAGAGATGAAATTAGCCGCCGTTTATGCCATCGCCGAATTGGCCAAAGAGCCGGTTCCCGACGTGGTGAATGCTGCCTACAAACTGAAACGGACGACTTTCGGACGCGATTACATCCTGCCGAAAGCGCTCGACCCGCGACTCCTGACTCGTGTATCCTGTGCCGTTGCCAAAGCAGCCATCGACTCGGGCGTATCCCGCCGGACGATCACCGACTGGGAAGGATATGCCAACCACTTACGCGAAATGATGGGATATGACAACAAGTTGCTCCGTTCTTTCACCGATATGGCTAAAGCCAATCCGAAACGGGTGGTATTTGCAGAAGCTAACCACGGCAATATGCTAAAAGCCGCTGCCGAAGCGAAAGCCGAAGGTATCTGCATCCCTATCCTTTTAGGCAACGAAGAACGCCTGCAAAAGATCGCAGCCGAAGAAAATATCAGCCTCGAAGGGATCGAAATCGTCAACCTTCGTCACGACCGCGAGACAGAACGCCGCCATCGTTATGCCAAGATCCTGTCTGAGAAAAAAGCCCGCGAAGGTGTCACGTATGCGGAAGCCTGCGAAAAGATGGTCGACCGCAACGCATTCGGTATGATGATGGTTGCGACAGGCGATGCCGATGCTTTCGTGACAGGCGTTTACAGCCGCTATTCCGAAGTGACCAAAATGGCAGAGCAGATCATTGGTATCCGTCCGTCTTACACACATTTCGGTGCTTTGAATATCCTGACTTGCAAGAAAGGTACGTTCTTTATTGCCGACACGCTGATCAACCGCCATCCGTCGACAGAAGTATTGATCGATATCGCCCGCCTGACTCAAGATGCTGTGAAATTCTTCGCGCACGAACCGGTTATGGCGATGTTGTCCTACTCCAACTTCGGTTCCGACAAGCAGGGCAGCCCGCTGAAGGTCCACGACGCGATCGACTATCTGCACAAGAACTATCCGGACATGATGGTAGATGGAGAAATGCAGGTCAACTTCGCTCTGGACAAGAAACTGCGTGACGACATGTATCCGTTCAACAAGTTGAAAGGCAAAGATGTCAACACGCTGATCTTCCCGAACCTGAGTTCTGCCAACAGTGCTTACAAGTTGCTCGACACACTCGGCATCAGCGAAACGATCGGCCCGATCCAGATGGGTTTGAACAAACCGATCCACTTCACCGACGTGGAAAGTTCTACGCGTGACATCCTGAACCTGACGACTGTCGCTGTCGTAGATGCGATCGTACAGGAACAGATCGAAAAAGGAGAATAACTCGATTAAGCTTAACAAAAAAATAGCGATGAGGCATTGAAGTTTCATCGCTATTTTTTTACTATCTGTATACGCTTATCGGAACAACTTCCCATCCATTTCCCTATCTTTGTCCCAAAATTGTTTAGGTATCACATTTATGGCAACTACTACTAAAGAAATGACGGAGGGTGCTCCCCTGCCGATTATTCTCAATTTCACCTTCCCCCTGTTGCTTGGAAATATATTGCAACAAACCTACTCGCTTGTGGATGCCGCTATCGTTGGAAAATTTTTAGGGATCAATGATCTGGCAGCAATCGGGGCAAGCACTTCGGTCGTATTCCTGATTTTAGGATTTTGCAACGGGTGTTGTTGCGGATTCGGGATTCCGGTGGCACAGAAATTCGGGGCGAGAGACTACAAGACAATGCGACGGTACGTGACGGTCAGTTTACAACTGGCAGCCCTGATGTCGATCGTCATTGCGGTTCTGACAAGCGTATACTGTGCAGATATCCTGAGAAGTATGCAGACTCCGGAAAATATTTTTCATGGAGCTTACTATTATCTACTCGTAACGTTTATCGGAGTACCTTGTACGTTCTTCTACAACTTGCTGTCCAGCATCATACGTGCACTCGGCGATAGTAAAACACCATTTTGGTTCCTGCTGTTCTCTACCGTATTGAACATCGTGCTCGACCTGTTCTGTATCCTCGTGTTGGGATGGGGCGTGTTAGGAGCTGGTATCGCCACCGTCGTGTCACAAGGTGTGTCGGCACTTCTCTGTTATTTTTATATGTACAAGCATTTTCCAGTTCTGAAAGGGACGGCTGACGACCGCAAATTCCGCTTTCCACTGGCTAAAAATCTTTTATATATCGGAGTACCTATGGGACTTCAATTCTCCATTACGGCAATCGGCAGCATCTTGCTCCAAAGTGCCAATAACGCTTTGGGAACAGCTTGTGTAGCCGCATTCACAGCAGCAATGAGAATCAAGATGTTCTTTATCTGTGCCTTTGAAAGCTTAGGTATAGCGATGGCTACCTATACGGGGCAAAACTACGGAGCCGGGAAACCCGAACGCATCTGGCAAGGGATCAAAGCCAGCTCGCTGCTGATGATGATCTATGCCGTCTTCACTTTTACAATACTGATGTCGGCCTCCGACAAGATATCATTGCTGTTCGTAGACGCTTCGGAAACGGAAATACTTAAAAACACGGTACTTTTCCTACACGTTTCTTGCTATTTCTTTCCGATCTTAGGGCTGCTCTGTATCCTGCGCTACACCATACAAGGCGCAGGATACACCAATCTGGCGATGCTTTCCGGAGTTTCCGAAATGATCGCACGCACGCTGGTCAGTATCTATGCCGTACCGATATTCGGATTCTTAGCTGTTTGCTTTGGCGATCCGACCGCCTGGATAGCAGCAGACCTCTTCCTCGTCCCGGCATTCATATATGTCTATCGGAAACTGAAAAAGAGCCTTAAGGAAAATTATGCAATCCCCAACAGTTCGACTTCGAACAGCAGTGTGGAATAACCGGGGATCGGACCGGATGTACGTGTCCCGTAACCTAATGTATACGGGATATAAATCATCCAACGGTCTCCCACATGCATCCGCCGGAGTGCTTCCTGCCATCCTTCGATCACCTGATTGAGGCGGAATGCCTCCGGACATCCCCGTTTCCAGGAATTATCGAACTCGCGTCCGTTGGCCAGCGTTCCACGGTAATGGACGGAAACGACATCCGTCAGTTCCGGTGAAACCACACCGGTCCCTTTCTCTATCTCCTTATACAACACACCACAAGGAAGCCTGACGACTCCCTCACCGGTAGCCACTTCTTCTAAAAACCGTAGATTCTTTTCTTTATATTCTTCTTTCTTTCCCATTGTTATTCTCATTTCATTTCGTGGCAAAGATACAAAGCATCCCACGTATAAAATAAACAGAAAGAAATAAAAAGAGGCAAACAATTATACGGCAAGTCTGTTCTTTAATGGCTAAATCTAAACAAAAAATTATGCACATACGTACATGGTGTTATGCTGTGCTCTGCCTGTTCCTGCCGATAACGCTGCCGGCGCAGAAAGAACACAAATACCTGGATCACGCATTACCGGAAGCGTGGCAGGAAAACGACAGTGATTTTCAACAGACATTACCGGTAGACGACCAGTGGTGGAAAAACTTCAATGATCCCACCCTGGACTCGCTGATTGAAGTAGCCGTAAAGCAGAACTACTCCGTACTGATGGCGGCAGACCGTATCGCTATGGCAAAAGCCAATCTGCGTATACAACAAGGTAGCTATTCGCCAATCCTGGGACTCGCTGCCGGCTGGACCCGGCAACAAAGTAGCGGGCATACAAGCAATCTGCCGCAGACGATAACCCAATACAGCGATGCCGCCCTGTCTATGAACTGGGAAATCGATGTATTCGGAAGCATCCGCAACCGCGTAAAGGCCCAAAAGGAGAACTTTGCAGCCTCCAAAGAGGACTACAACGCCGTGATGGTCTCCCTTTGCGCCCAAGTGGCATCCGCCTATATCAACTTACGGAAACTGCAACAAGAAGTGGAAGTTGTCAAAAAGAACTGCCTGTCGCAACAGGCGGTCGTCAAGATCACAGAAAAAAGGTACGAAACAGGGCTTGTCTCAAAATTAGATGTCGCACAAGCCTTATCCGTCTACTACGACACAAAAGCCTCTCTCCCCATGTTGGAAGCCGGAATCATCCAGTACACAAACGCTTTGGGCGTACTGATGGGACTTTATCCCTGGGACGTCCGGGAAATCATGGAAACACGGAAGCCATTGCCGGAATACATCGAGACAATCGGCATCGGCATTCCCGCAAACCTGCTACTACGCCGGCCGGACATCCGGGCGGCTGAACGCCTAGTAAACGCACGGGCGGCATCGCTCGGCGCCTCCAAATCAGACTGGTGGCCGAAAGTTTTCGTCAAAGGATCGGTGGGATTCGCTTCGCATGATTTAGACAAACTGGTAAATCATAGCAGCTTCACCTACGAGATCGCCCCCGTCATCTCCTGGAATTTCTTCCAGGGAACAAAGTTGGCGCAGGCGACACGGCTGGCAAAAGCCCAGCTCGACGAGTCGATCCGACAATTCAATCAGGATGTACTGACAGCTGTCCAGGAAGTGGACAATGCCATGAATTCCTACAAGAACTCGATCAAACAAATTGTCGCGCTCCGGGAAGTCGTCAATCAGGGGAAGCAGACATTGGAGCTTTCGCTCGACCTCTATAAACAGGGACTTACTCCTTTCCAGAATGTCCTGGACGCACAACGCTCCCTCCTTTCCTATGAAAACGAGCTGACACAAGCCAGAGGCTCCTCCCTGCTAAGCCTGATCCAGCTTTATCAGGCGCTAGGCGGCGGTTGGGAAAATGAAAATTGATAATTAAGAATTAAAAAATAAAAGAGATGAAGACTACTATTAAAATAGGGATTGTAGGACTGTCCATTGTCCTGTTGACAGGATGTAAAGAGAAAAGTCTCCAGACGGAAATGCCAGCCCCTTCCATCAGTGTTGCAACGCCTGTCGTACAAGATATCACGCTGACAAAAGACTATCCGGGCTATTTGAGCTCCGACCGTATAGTCAACCTGGTAGCACGCGTAAACGGATACCTGCAATCCTCACAACTTGTGCCGGGTGCAAAAGTTAAAAAGGGCGACCTGATATTTGTAATCGAACCGGAAGTCTACCTGAACAATGTCACCCAAGCGGAAGCCGCGCTAAACACGGCAAAAGCCCAGACCGAATATGCCCGCAGTAATTACGAACGCATGAAAGAAGCGGCTAAAAGCGGGGCCGTCAGTCAAATACAAGTCTTACAAGCCGAATCGACTGCAGCGGAAATGGAGGCATCTGTAAACAATGCCGAAGCAGCTTTGAAAACAGCCCGAACCAACCTGAGCTATTGCTATATCCGGGCCCCTTATGATGGACGTGTCACCCGTGCAAGCTATGACGTGGGCAATTATATCAACGGTGCCGTCCAACCCGTCACTTTGGCTACCTTATACAAAGATGACATCATGTACGCCAACTTCAATATCGAAGATAACCAGTTCATGCGGATGAAAATGATTGCCGCCCAGAACGATCCGTACGTCAAGATGCCTACCCACGTTTCCGTACGTCTCGGACAGGACGGACGGCAAAGGTATACCGGGACATTGGACTACCTCTCCCCTAACGTCGATCTGTCAACCGGTACGCTAAACGTCCGTGCCAATCTCGAAAATAAAGACGGCGAACTGAAAAGTGGGCTGTACGTAACGATCACATTGCCCTACAGCGAACAGAAAAACGCTGTCCTCGTACGCGATGCCTCCATTGGAACCGACCAGTTAGGAAAATTCCTGTACATAGTAAACGACTCGAATATCGTACGATACCGTCATATCGAACCCGGACAGTTGGTAAACGATACGCTTCGTCAAGTCATCAGCGGTATCCGCCCTAACGAACAGTACGTGACAACCGCCCTGTTGAAAGTTAGAGACGGTATGAGTATTAAGCCTATAAAATAAAAAGCTATGGTAAAATACTTCATAAACAGACCGATATTCGCTACCGTCCTCGCACTGATTCTAGTGGTAGCCGGATTAGCCACGCTACATATACTTCCCATTGCGCAATATCCGGAAATCACACCGCCGACCGTACAAGTTTCAGCTTTCTACCCGGGTGCAGATGCGGAAACAGTGGCACAGACCGTAGGATTACCCATTGAACAACAGGTAAACGGTGTGGACGGAATGCTTTATATGAGTTCCAATTCATCCAGCTCCGGAGCCTATTCACTCACCGTCACATTCACAGTCGGAACCGATATCGACATGGCGACCGTCATGATGCAGAACCGTGTCAGCATTGCACAAAGTAGTCTGCCGGAAGCCGTGATCGTACAAGGCATCACCACCAAGAAGCAATCATCTAACATTGTTATGATGCTGACGCTAAGCTCCCGTGACTCCACATACAGCGGTCTATACCTGAGCAACTACGCCAGCCTCAACATGACGGACGAACTGACGCGTCTGCCGGGTGTTGGCTCCGTCAATGTCATGGGAGCCGGAAGCTACAGTATGCGCATATGGCTCGACCCGAACGCCATGCGTATCCGTAACCTCACTCCGGATATGATCTTCCAGGCGATCTCGACACAGAACACACAGGTTTCAGCCGGTTACGTCGGGCAGCCAATAGCCAAAGCAGACAATCCGTTCCAGTACACACTGACGGTAAAAGGCCGTTTGACGACTCCGGAAGAATTCGGAGACATCATCCTCCGTACGGAAGAGGGCGGAAAAATTCTCCGGTTGAAAGATGTCGCCCGTATCGAATTAGGCAGTTCTTCTTATAATGTCACCTCCAAGTTGAAAGGCCAGCCGAGTGCCGCCATAGCCATTTACCAACTCCCCGGTTCCAACTCCCTGGAAGTGGCCAAAGGGGTACGGGAGAAAATGGAGCAGCTGGCAGCAAACCTACCGGAAGGAGTCGTTTATGATGTGACACTGGACACGACACAAGTAATCAATGCCTCCATCGACGAAGTGCTCGTCACCTTCCTGGAAACAACAGCTCTCGTCATACTGGTAATTTTCCTGTTCCTCCAGAATTTCCGTGCCGTTATCATCCCCTGCATCACCATCCCCGTCTCCCTGATCGGAACACTGGCGGTCATGTCGGCCTTAGGATTCTCGATCAATATGTTGACCTTGTTCGGGTTGATCCTGGCCATCGCGATCGTGGTGGATGATGCGATCGTGGTGGTGGAAAACTCGTCGCGACTGATGGATACGGGGAAATATACCGCCCGTGAAGCCGTGACCGAAGCTATGGGTGAAATTGTCGGCCCGATCGTAGGCGTCGTGCTGGTATTGCTGGCGGTCTTTATCCCGACGACCTTCATCAGCGGTATCTCCGGCCAATTATACAAACAATTTGCCCTGACAATCGCAGCCGCCACCGTCTTAAGCGGGTTCAACTCGCTGACGCTTACGCCCGCCCTGTGCGCCCTGTTCCTGCAAGCAAACAAAGAGCCGAAATTCTTTGTATTCAAAGCCTTCAACAAGGGATTCGACAAAACCCAGAAAATATATGACGCCATTGTCGGCCGCATGCTGAAAAGCCCGCTTGTCACGATGGTGATATTCGGGATCATAACGGTCATTGCCATTGCCATGTTCATGCGCTGGCCTACCACTTTCATTCCGGAAGAGGATGACGGTTATTTCCTGGTATCTACCCAGCTCCCGCCGGCAGCCAGCCTGAGCCGTACGGAAGCCGTCGGAAAACAGATCGACAAGATCCTCGACAGTTATCCCGAAGTCAAGACCTATATCGGGGTAAACGGTTTCTCCATTATGGGTGGCGGCGAACTCTCGAACACCGGGACCTATTTCGTGATCCTGAAAAACTGGAACGAGCGAAAAGGAAAAGAGCATACCGCCTCGGACGTCGTAAACCGTTTCAACCGCGAAGCCTACGGCATCCAGGAAGCACAGATATTCGCAATGGTCCCTCCTGCCATCCCCGGATTGGGGGCTTCGGGAGGCCTGCAACTCCAATTGGAGGATCGTAAGAACCTGGGACCGACGGAGATGCGGCATGCCATCGAAACACTGCAAGCCACGTACCGGAGCAAACCGCAATTGCTCAATCTTTCCAGCATGTATCAAGCCAACGTTCCGCAATACAAACTGGAGATCGACCGCGACAAGGTGCAATTGCTCGGCCTGCAGCTCAACCAGGTTTTCGCGACTTTAAGCTACTACATGGGGGCTGCCTATGTAAACGACTTCGTCGAATTCGGGCGTATCTACCAGGTAAAGATCGAGGCCAATGACCAGGCTCAAAAGCTTATAGATGACGTGTTGCACCTGAGCCTCGAAAACAAGTCAGGCAAAATGGTTCCTTTCTCCGCCTTTACGGAGGTGAAGGAGCAGTTGGGATTGGACCAGATCAACCTGTATGATATGTATAAGTCGGCATCCATCACCTGCATAGCCAATCCGAAATATAGTTCCGGCGAAGCGATCCAGGCTATGGAAGAACTCGTACAGGAGCAGTTAGGCAATAATTTCGGATATGAATGGACATCCGTCGCTTATCAGGAAACGAAAGCAGGCTCCACCACCATGCTCGTCTTTGCAATGGCTCTTTTGGTCGCCTTCCTGGTTCTTTCGGCCCAGTATGAAAGTTGGACAAGCCCGATCGCCGCGATTATGGGACTTCCGATCGCCCTGTTAGGGGCCATTTTGGGTTGTTTCGTCATGGGCGTGCCAGTTAGCATCTATACACAAATCGGTATCATCCTGCTGATCGCCCTCTCTGCGAAGAACGGCATCCTGATTGTCGAATTTGCCCGTGACTACCATAAGGCCGGCAATCCGATACGCGAAGCCGCACTCGAAGCCGGCCATGTCCGTCTGCGTCCGATCCTGATGACTTCATTCGCATTCGTCTTAGGAGTCATGCCTTTGCTATTTGCAACGGGGGCCGGAGCAGGAAGCCGCCTGTCCTTAGGCGCGGCAGTCGTATTCGGTATGGCGATAAACACCATTTTCGCCACGATGTTTATCCCCAGCTTCTACGAGTTGATGCAATTATTCCAGGAAAAGGTATTGGACAAATTCAACCGGAAACAGAAATAAGCCGAGATACGGGTAACACCACCGGACACATAGGCATAATCCAAACATCAGGGGGTTGTCTAAAAAGTCACTCATTCGTCCTTGAGAACACTTTTCAGACAGCCCCTTTATTGTGGCAAAGGCTGTTTTGACACCGCCGGCAAGGGGCTTTCAAGACATTTCCCCCTTCTTTATCAATCGACTTTATATTCTCCTATCTGCTTGAACCCATTCAGGAAATCCGTAACCGGCAGACGTTTCTTACCGGCCAGTTGCACGGACAGCAGACGCAAATATCCATCTTCCACTGCGATATCGATATAGCTTTTACGGTCGGTCCGGATGGTTCCGACGGGAAGTTTATGTGTGGCAGGGCACTTCTCTGCCTGATAGATTTTCAAAGAGGTGCGCACGCCTTCCGGAGAAACGATTTCAGTCCAGGCAGCCGGATAAGGAGACAGGCCGCGGATGAAGTCATAAACCCTTTTCACCGGCTGAAGCCAATCGATACGGCAAGTTTCTTTGAAAATCTTCGGAGCGGGACGGAGTTCGGAAGGATCTTTATAAAATTCTTCCTGAGGAACGGCATCTGTTTTTCCTTCCAACAACAAATCGACGGTTTCCAGTACTAGCCCGGCTCCCATCGTCATCAAGCCGTCATGGACGATCCCCACATCATCCGTATCGGCTATAGGCAAATGCTTCTGGCGGATGATCTTACCTGTGTCGATCTCGTGAGTCAGGAAAAAGGTGGTCGCACCGGTTTCCGTATCTCCGTTGATCACCGCCCAGTTGATAGGAGCCGCCCCCCTGTATTGGGGAAGCAAAGAGGCATGGAGGTTAAACGTTCCCAGACGCGGCATATTCCAGACAACCTCCGGCAGCATACGGAAAGCGACGACGATCTGCAAGTCCGCTTTCAAAGCCCGCAACTCGAAAAGAAAAGCCTCATCTTTCAACTTTTCGGGCTGGAGTACCGGTAATCCCTTCGACAGGGCATATCGCTTCACCGGGCTTGCCTGTAAGACACTGCCATGACGGCCGACCGGTTTGTCCGGCATCGTAATCACCCCTACTATATTGTATCCGCCTTCAACCAAGGCACGCAGGCTCTCCACCGCAAAATCGGGAGTGCCCATATAAACGATTCGTAAATCTTCTTTCTTCATTTTTTAATCTCCTGAAAAGTTTTCAACCAGCACTTCGCGGTATGAATTAAATATCTTCGATTTGGACATAAAGCCGATATACCGTCCTTCCTCGTCTACAACCGGCAGGTTCCAGGCCTTCGTATCGTCAAAGATACGCATAATCTGTTCCATCGGCGTCCCTACCTGGATCTTGGCAGGTGCCGAAACCATGAACTTGGAGACGTGAAACCGATTATATAACTCAGGGCGGAACATAATGTTCCGGATATTGTCCAACAGAACAAGCCCCAACAGGATACCCCGTTCGTCGATAACGGGGAACATATTTCGCCCGCTCTTGGCAATTACCTTCACCATATCTCCCAAGGACATTTCGGGAGAGACAGTCAGGAAGTCGCGCTCGATCACACTGTCGGTATTCAGCAACGTCAACACGGCACGGTCTTTATGATGGGTAAGCAACTCACCTTTCTGGGCCAGACGCATCGAATAGATACTGTGTGGAAGAAACATCTTGATCGTGATATAGGAGCTCACAGATACGATCATCAGTGGAAGGAAAAGAGCATACCCGCCGGTCAGCTCGGCAATTAGGAAGACACCGGTCAGCGGCGCATGCATGACACCGGACATGATACCCGCCATTCCCAACAAGGCGAAGTTCTTCTCCGACAGATACATCGTAAAGGGAAAATAGTTGGACGCATGCGCAAACACGAATCCGGCAATGCATCCTAAATACAAACTGGGAGCAAATATACCACCACAACCGCCTCCAGCATTCGTCGCGCTCGAAGCAAAAACCTTAAACAACAAGATCAGCGTAAGGAATATCTGCAATCCCCAATAGGTATCGTTCAGACTATAGAACATACTCTTATCCATTATATGGGAGAACTGCCCGTTCAACAAAGACGAAATCGTATCATAACCTTCACCATAGAGCGGAGGAAATATGAAGATCAGCACACTCAGCATGATCCCCCCAACGACGAATTTCTTCCAGTAATTATTCAAGTTCCGGTACATCCCCTCGACCCGGTTCATGACTTTGGTAAAATAGAGAGACACCAAACCACAGAAGACACCTAGTAACAGCACATAAGGAATACGCTCGATCACAAACGCTTCGGTCTGGGAAAACGGAAACATTGCTTCCGTACCCGTAAAAATATAGGAAACAGTCGCAGCCGTCACCGAAGTGATAAGCAAAGGAAGTACCGACGTCATCGTCAGGTCCAACAACAGCACTTCCACCACAAACACCACCCCAGCAATCGGAGCTTTGAATATACCGGCAATCGCCCCGGCAGCCCCACAGCCGACCAGCAACATCAAAGTCTTTTGCTCCATGCGGAACAGGCGGCCCAAGTTGGATCCGATCGCAGCCCCTGTCAACACAATAGGCGCCTCTGCCCCGACCGATCCGCCGAAACCGATGGTGACGGAACTGGCGACAATGGAAGTCCAAGCATTATGAGGCTTAATGCGGCTCTTCCGCTGGGAAATGGCATAGAGTATCTTCGTCACCCCGTGGCTGATATCATCCCGTACGATATATTTTACAAACAAACCAGCAAGCAGGATACCGATCACCGGATAAAGCAGATACAGGTAATTCGCCCCATCCTGATTAAAATTGCCGGTCAGAAGATGTTGTATAAAATGAATGATCGACTTCAGGACAATAGCTGCTGCTGCCGTACAAATACCGACCAGAAAACTGACGATCAATATGAAATGCTTCTCTTTTATATGCTTGTCCCGCCATAACAGGAACCGATAGAAAAATTGAAAATTATCCTTCATAATCTACAACCTCTATTTTTAATTTTTTAATTCTTAATTCCTCAAATACCTTTTCCTGTAAGTACTGTTTTAACCGTATAAATCAGGATTGTTAGATCCAATGTCAGCGACATATTTTCGTAATATAATATATCATATTCCATACGCTCCACCATTTTATCCACGCTTGCCGCATAGCCATATTTCACCATCCCCAACGAAGTAATGCCCGGACGGACATTATGCAACAGATAATAATAGGGAGCCGTCTTCACGATCTCGTCGATAAAATATTTCCGTTCGGGACGTGGTCCGACCAACGACATATCCCCTTTCAGTACGTTCCAGAACTGCGGCAATTCGTCCAACCGGTATTTCCGCATGATACGTCCGAATGGCGTCACACGTGGGTCGTCTTCCGACGAAAGCGACGGTCCGTTCTCTTCGGCATTGACATACATGGTACGGAACTTGTACATCCCAAACGGCTGTCCGAGATAACCAATCCGCTCCTGACGGAAAAACACGGGTCCCGGAGAATCCTTCTTCACCCGCCATGCAATATATACAAATAAAGGAGAAAGCAACAGCAATGCAACAGCAGAACAGACTTTATCCAGAAAAAGCTTTATGTTCTGTTCGGCCGGTGAAAAATTGTTATCCGTCACATCGACCAACGGGATTCCCCGTATCGTCCGAAGCTGGATTTTCGAAAGCATATTAAACCGGTCCGCCAACACTTTTATCGGACGTTTATACCGGTAAAGCGAATAGAGAACTCCCAAAAGCACCTTATTATTCTTCGACTCGACAGCCAAAACTATTTCATCCACAGTCTCCTTTTCCATCAAAACCGGAATATCCTCCACCGTCCCCAGCACCTGATTTCGGTCGACCTTGACCGGCGTCCTCCCGTCTTCCGAAACAAACCCACAAATATCATAACCTAGACGGTACAAATCGTGAGCGATACGGACAGCCTTTCCTCCCGCACCGACAATCAACACGTTCATCGCCCATTCCCGGTTCTTTATTTTCTTTACCCCGCTCTGTGTAATCAGTAGACGCGGGATATAAGTAATGAAAAACTGCAATCCGAACATTCCAAAGAACAACTTATAATAGACATTGATCGACCGGGGAATATCGTCGAGCAGCAAAACAAAGAAGACGAAAATCGTCCCAATCAGTACGGTAATGAATGTCGAGAAAAGTTCGGTAAGGCGAGACTTTCCAAACGGCTTGTTGTAATATCCCGAAAAATAGTAAAGCACCAGCCAGAAAAAAGGGATGACGAACTGGCCAGTGAGCACACCCGGATATTGCAAATAGTCAAGTAGACTATCTGTTCCCTCATTAATGACAAACAAGACTTCATAACGAAGGATATTGAATAGCAACCACGCAATCGAAGCCGATATAAAATCCGATAATATGTATTTTCCTGCTTGCTTGCTTTTCTTCATTTTTACCTGATTACCTGAACAACGCCACCGTCTCCTAATTTAATGATATGGGAAGGCTTGGCCTTGCTCATATCATCCTGGCGATATTTCACTATATAATCGACTCCGTTTTTAATACAGTCCGACACCTCGCTAAAATTGCCCGGAGAAGGTTCACCACTCACGTTAGCTGAAGTAGAGACTAACGGTCTGCGGAAACACTCGCACAATTTACGGGAAAACTCTTCGTTCGTCACCCGGATACCGACACTACCGTCTTCACCCAAGAGATTCTTCGCCAGATTCTTCGCATGAGGATAGATAATCGTAAGCGGTTTATCAGCCACCTCAATCAGGTCCCAGGCTATATCGGGCATATCTGACACATACATGCTCAGTTTTGCTGAACTGTCGGTCAATACCAGCATAGCCTTATTATCCATTCTCTTCTTCAGCTCGTACACCTTTTGTACGGCTTTCTCATTGGTCGCATCGCAACCGATACCCCAGATCGTATCTGTAGGATAGAGTATTATACCTCCCGCCTGCATGGTTTCGCAGGCTTTTTGAATATCTTCTGTCATTGTTTTTTAAATAATGTCACAAATGTACAAATCATTCGCGGACTTGGAAACAAATGAAATAAAAATTAGATGCTAATGCAATTTATATTCGACATTGTCGAAAACAAATTGCATTAGCATCTAATTGCAGACTCAAAAAGAGAGACATCAATTCCCACACCGAAGACAACGAATGCAAATTTCCCGAAAATTATAATTTAATAAAAAAGCAAGCCACCAAACAGAAATATCCATTTATATTATCTAACTTTACGGATTCAAATATATTGGAGGTTTTATCACCATAAACCCGCATATCCGATATATCAGAGACGATAAAAAAGAAAAAAACAATATATAATGATTACAAAATGGAACTTTCAAACCCCAACAGAAGAAGAGTTACATAAAAGAGACAAGCTGGCAAGCGAACTGGAACTTAGCCCGGTCGTATGTCTTTTGCTCGTTCAGCGAGGACTTTCCACTGTTGAAGAGGTGAAGAAATTCTTTAAACCCAGCTTGAACGACTTGCATGATCCATTCCTCATGCCGGATATGGAAAAAGCGGTCAAGCGCTTGAACAAAGCATTGGGGAATAAAGAAAAAATTTTAATTTATGGAGACTACGATGTAGACGGCACGACTGCCGTTTCATTAGTCTACAAGTATTTACGGCCTTATTCGTCGGCATTGGATTATTATATTCCGGACCGGTATGACGAAGGATACGGGATTTCGTATAAAGGCATCGACTACGCCAGGGAAAACGGGATCACGCTAGTAATCTCGCTCGACTGCGGTATCAAGGCCATCGAAAAGATCGAATATGCCAAGCAGTTGGGGATCGATTTTATTATCTGCGACCATCATATGCCGGACAACACATTACCGGATGCCGTCGCCGTGCTGGATGCCAAGCGGGTGGACTCGGTTTATCCGTACGAACATCTGTCGGGATGCGGCGTCGGGTTCAAGTTCATGCAGGCATTTGCCAAAAGCAACAACTTCCCGTTCGCCGACCTGGAGAAGTTGCTAGAGTTGACGGCAGTCAGCATCGCCTCGGACATCGTCCCCATCACCGGCGAAAACCGCATACTGGCCTACTACGGTTTAAAGCAGCTTAACAGCAACCCGAGCCTCGGCCTGAAAGGGATTATTGATATCTGCGGCCTCTCGGGCAAAGAGATCACCATTAGCGACATCGTCTTTAAAATCGGACCGCGCATCAACGCTTCCGGTCGCATGATGAACGGAAAGGAAGCGGTCGAACTGCTCCTAGCGAAGGATGTCGACGTGGCCCGCGAAAAGAGTGAGAGCATCAACCAGTATAATGAAGAACGCCGTGAACTGGACAAGAAGATCACAGACGAGGCGAACGCCATCATCGACGAATTCCAAAACATGGAAGACCGTAAGGCGATCATCGTCTACAATCCAGGATGGCACAAAGGGGTGATCGGCATCGTCGCTTCCCGCTTGACGGAAAAATACTACCGCCCGGCAGTCGTCCTGACGAAATCGTCCGAACTGATCACCGGTTCCGCCCGCTCGGTTACAGGATTCGACATATACAAAGCGATCGAAAGCTGCCGCGACTTGTTGGAAAATTTCGGCGGGCACACGTATGCCGCCGGCCTTTCCCTGAAAGAGGAGAATTTGGATGCTTTCACCCAGCGATTCCTAAAACTGGCTGCCGACGAAATCATTCCCGAACAGATGACGCCTCAGATCGATATAGATGCCGTACTGGACCTGCAAGATATCAATTCAAAGTTCATGAGCGAGCTGAAAAAGATGAATCCGTTCGGTCCGGACAACCAAAAGCCTGTATTTTGCTCTCTCGGAGTCAAGGATTACGGGACCAGCAAACTGGTAGGGAAAGACTTGGAACATATCAAACTGGAACTGATCGACGACAAATCGAACACACCGATACACGGGATTGCTTTTGGCATGCACCAACATAATACGCATATCAAGAACATGAAGCCTTTCAATATCTGCTACACCATCGAGGAAAACACCTACAACGGCAACACGTCGTTGCAACTAATGGTGAAGGATATCAAGGAAAACGATATATGAAGGGATGCGGTGGATGTCTACCATAAGATTTTAGGAAAGTATTGGGGATACCCTACTTTCCGTCCTTTGCAGGAAGAGATCATCTGTTCTGTCTGTGCCGGAAAAGATACACTCGGGCTCATGCCTACGGGAGGTGGCAAATCGATCACCTTCCAGATTCCGGCGTTGGCTATGGACGGGATTTGCCTTGTCATTACCCCGCTTATCGCTTTGATGCGTGACCAGGTCGACAATCTACGTCGAGTCGGGATCAAAGCTACAGCTGTATATTCGGGCATGAGCCGCCAAGAGATCGCCGGGGAACTGGAAAATTGTGTTTCCGGACAAAATAAGTTCCTGTATGTTTCACCCGAACGGCTTGCCACCGGATTATTCAGGGATAAGTTGCAAGCCATGAACGTCTGCCTGTTAGTGGTAGATGAGAGTCATTGTATCTCGCAATGGGGCTATGACTTCCGTCCTTCCTACCTCCACATCGCCGATATACGGGAGCAACTGCCCGGCGTGCCGGTACTGGCACTGACAGCAACCGCCACGCCCGAAGTCGTGGACGAAATACAGGAGCGACTGCTTTTCAGGGGAAAAAATGTTTTCCAGAAAAGTTTTGCCCGTCCGAATCTCGCCTACATCGTACGCCGTACGGAAGATAAGTTGAGCACACTAGCCTACATACTCGGAAAAGTACCCGGTACGGCTATCGTCTACGCACGAAACCGAAAGCTGACCAAGGAAGTGGCTATCTTTCTGCAACAATCGGGAATATCGGCCGACTTTTTCCATGCCGGATTAAGCCGGGAAGAAAAGGCGATCCGACAAAGCCGCTGGAAAAACAATAAATGCCGCGTAATAGTGGCCACGAATGCCTTCGGGATGGGGATTGACAAACCGGATGTACGATTGGTCGTCCATCTGGATATACCAGGGTCATTGGAGGAATATTTTCAAGAGGCAGGTCGTGCCGGACGGGACAGCCGGAAGGCCTTTGCGGTAGCTCTCTGCACAGATACGGATAGTTTTCATCTGAAAAAGCGGATAGACGATGAGTTTCCCGAAAAGAAGCTGATCGGAAAAGTATATGAAGCGTTGGGCGATTATTTCCGAATTCAGGAAGGACAAGGAAAAGATATCGTTCATAACTTCGAACTGACAGATTTTTATTCCACTTGCCAGCTTCCTCCGCTACAGATACATCATGCATTGAAGTTGCTAGAACTGTCCGGCTACATTGAATATTGCGAAGCAATGGACGAATCATCCTTCCAGACCGCCCCCCAAATCACATATACGCATCCACGCGTACAAAAAAATGCCCTTATTATCCCATCTTCCGCTTATGAGAAGCGTCGGGAAAGAATGAAAAAGCGCATTTCGAAAGTGGTGGAATACATGAACGGGGTATATATATGCCGGAGTCGCCTGCTACTCTCCTATTTCGGGGAAAAGAATACGGAAGATTGCGGATGTTGCGACGTCTGCCTTTCCAAGAATGACTCCGGCCTGAACAACCTGGATTTCAACGCCATACGCGACCTGTTACTCAGACTGCTTTCCACCCGGCAGCTGCTTCCTGTCACCACCTTGCTTCCCTTATTACCTTTTCCGGAGGAAAAAATCATCACCACCATCCGCTTCCTGGCCGAGCATGACAAACGGTTTTATTTGAAAGAGGGAAAGGTGGGAATTTTTACGGATATCGGAAATACCTGATAATGCACTTTAGCGACTTATCTTTTATTACTCTCATTTTTTGTTGTTATCTTTGCCCCTAAATAATCCAAATCAGCAAATGAATAAGATTAACATATATGTACTGACGTTCTTTCTGAGTCTGGCTGGTGTATCTATCTATGCACAAAACAACCGATCACAAGTGGTTATTACAAGCGGACAAGACAATAATGTATTTTTTCATACAATAGAAAGAGGACAAACTGTTTACGCAATCGCTACCATGTACGGGGTTACGCCCGATGATATTTACCGGCTGAATCCAGATAGCAAAGAGGGGATCAAAGCAGGTGCCACCCTTAAAATACCGCAACGCGACATAGTTGGAGGTACTGCTAAGAAGCAAGATGGAAATTATATTTTCCATACCATACAGCCCAAAGAAACCCTGTATTCGTTATCCATCCGATACACCGTTCCCGCTACCGCCATCGTAAAAGCAAACCCCGGATTGTCTACTTCCACTTTTACAATTGGCAAGACAATCCGCATTCCAGCGACGCAAGTGGAAGATTTACCGACGACGGAGCTCAAGACCGTTACCAAAGAAATTGAATATACCGTCCAGAAAAAGGAAACCATGTACCGGATCTGCCGGAAATTCAATATTTCCAGCTACGAGTTGATCAAGCTTAACCCGAAATTGAAAGAAGGAGTTAAGGCCGGTATGACTATTAAGATCCCCGTACAAGCCGAAGAGAATATGACGACCGAACCAGCAACTACCATGCTTTCGGAAAGAGATGTCAATGCGTTGCTCTCAGAACCGAAAAGCATCGAGCGCGTCAACAGCGTCAAAGTAGCCTTGTTATTGCCGTTTATGACAAATGAGGCTATCCCATCTACGGAGACACAACGCTTCATCGAATATTACGAAGGTTTCTTGCTGGCGGTGGACAGTCTTAAAAACACAGGCTGTTCTATCGATCTGTCAGTTTATGATACAGGAAACGGAACGAAGAAACTGAAAGAAATCCTGAAAGAAGATGCCTTGAAGAATGCCAACCTCATCATCGGAGCCGTACAAAACGACCAGATCGGCCCGGTTGCGGAATTTGCCCAGAAGAACAACATCAAATATGTGATTCCTTTTACATCGAAGAACGACGATGTGTTGTCAAACGCATATGTTTACCAGGTAAATACGCCCCACTCCTACCTGTATGCCAAAGCGGCTCAAGGCGGATGCGACCTATTTGCCGAAGACAATATAATCCTACTGAACATCAGGGATGGCAAGGATAAAACCGAATTTATCAAGGCATTCAAAGCCGAGATGAAACAACGGCAGATCCCATTTACCGAAATCAATTATAATGCCGAAACCCTAACTGCCGATGTCGACACGCTCCTCAGAACAGACAAACGGAACGTGATCGTACCGACTTCGGGCACATTGGAGGCTCTAAACAAGATCAAGTCTCCGTTACGTATGCTGGCGGAAACAAAACCCGAATGCGGACTGACCTTGTTCGGCTATCCTGAATGGCAGACATATACGCGTGACTGTCTGGAAGATTTCTATGCACTGAACACATATATATACAGTAACTTCTATGCTGACAACCTGTCGAAAGAGGTGGCAGACTTCTATACCAAATATAAAAACTGGTATAGTAAAAACCTGATCAATATATTCCCTAAATATGGTATTTTAGGATTCGACACCGGTATGTTTTTCATCGGAGCAATCAACAAATATGGTTCCAACTTCGAGAATAATCTGGATAAAATTCATTACCAGGGCGTACAGACCGGATTCGATTTCCATCGCGTAAATAACTGGGGAGGTTTCATTAATACGAACATCTTTATTGTTCATTATCAGAGTGATTTCAATGTAACACGGAACGAAGTAAGATGATCAGGAAAGTTATTGCAACAGTTATTATAAGCCTTGTCACCCTGAACTACATTCAGGCGCAGGATAAGTTCAAACGGGAATTGTCTTTGGGTGCTTCCTTCGGTACGACCTTTTCCAAAGTCAGTTTTGCCCAGACGAAAGTGCAGCAGAAAATGAAAATGGGCTACACGGGCGGTCTCACGCTCCGGTGGATCACGGAAAAAAATCTCGGATTGCAGGCTGAACTGAATTTCATCCAACATGGATGGGATGAAAAGTTCGAGGACCAGCCTCAGTATAAATACAGCCGGACAATCAACTACTTTGAACTTCCGGTCCTGACACATATCTATTTTGGCAGTAAACGTTTCAGGGTATTCGTCAACCTGGGACCCAAAATAGGATATGCTTTCGGTGAAAAGACAGACGAGAATCTGAACGGAGCCAAGCCGAACACCGAAAACGAACAGCACGATATGCCAATCGAAAAGAAATTCGACTGGGGATTATGCGGTGGTCCGGGTATTGAACTTCGTACAGGAATTGGCTCTTTCCTCCTGGAGGGCCGCTACTACTATGCCCTCAGCGACATCTTCAACAGCCGTAAAGAAGATTATTTTTCCAAATCGTCTTCGCAGGTAATCTCAGCTAAGATCACGTATATGATTCCGGGATTTTAGGATTTATAATTGAACAATCTTAGACAATATCAAACATAGAAATCAAGGCTTACAAAAACTTTGTAACAAAGACAAGTCAAGAATGGGCAGTAGGCTCCTCCCAAAACAAAAACGCCGCCTTTCCCTTTTCAAAAGTCTAAGGCTCTACTACATGGTTAGTTTTGCATTAGAAGTATTAAGAATTATAGAGATAATATAGTCTTTAGGCTATCAGATTTAGGCAAAAAAAGAGGATATCCCAGTGATGAAATATCCTCTTTTTTATATACTCCGAAATGATTATCTCAAGCGATCCAAAGAACGCACCAGTGCTTCGTCTGCCCCGATATTACGTATAGCCAAATAATCCAGAATCAGGCTGATCAACGGAAAAGAAAAGGCGATCTTCAAACTTAATGAGAATATCTCCTTTTGATTACCCAGATCCCAGTAAAAGAATGCAAAGAGACCGTAAAAACCTAACATTAAAATTGCATTAAATACGCAGATCCGTATCTGAAGGATTCTTTTCTTAAACAGGAAGATAGTCAAAAGAGCCAGCAAAGAGATCACGATTGTCAAAGCAAACAATCCCCATGTGGGATAAATAAGTTCCGGCTGAGCAGCCATTGTACTGATGCCGGTCGCATCAAATGTAAACAATTGATCACCCGACTGCAACACGGCAAGCGGTAAAAACAGAATGGCAATCGTCAATGCCACTATAATAAGCAAATAAACCGTTTGTATTCTCTGTAACATAATAAAACAATTGACAATTAACAATTGACAATTGACAATTATTAGGTGATACTCACCTAACCGTCAATTGTCTATTATCAATTGTCAATTAATTAAAGGTTATTCTTTTCTTTTGCAGGGTTCTTATAATACACCTTACCATCTTCATACTCCTTAGCTGCGATCAAAGTCGGTTTCGGGAGTTTTTCATAGTAACGTGAAATCTCAATCTGCTCTCTGTTTTCAAAAACTTCTTCCAAATTATCATTATAGGAAGCAAATTCCTGAAGTTTCTTTTCCAGATCCTGTTTCATCTCAACAGAAATCTGATTAGCACGTTTACCAATGATTGCAACAGTTTCATACACATTGCCCGTGTCTGATGACAGCTTCATCATGTCGCGGGTAACTGTATTCGACGGAGCGTTAGTCTTTCTGTAATCCATACTTACTTTATTGATTAGTTGTTTCGTTAATACGTATCTGTTATTCGCTTGCTGGCATAGTCGTAGAACTTCTGAACTTGTTTTACATACTTGCCTTCAGGATATTCGTTCATGTAGTTGTAGTATTCATCTACAACCTCACGGTAACGTCCCTGCAACTTTTCTTCCACACTAACCACAGCCAATTCATATTTGGCACGAATGGTATAGAACATGAACTCTTCCCTATATTTTGAATACGGATAGTTCTTAAGTGCGTTTTGCGCGGTAATCACACATGAAAGATAGTTGTTTCCCATATAGGTACCCAAGTTGAAATACAGCCGGACTGCCAACAGTTCCTTATAGGCGAGCTTTTCCTGCAATTCGAACATAATGTTCTGAGCTTCTTTAGCACGTTCGCTTTGCGGATAATACTCCAAATATAATTGCAACTGGTTAATGGCTTCATACGTTTGCGCCTGATCCAAGCGGGGGTCCGGTGAATCCAGATACAATCCATAACCCGAATAATAACGGGCCAACTCGGTAAACTCGCCTTTCGGATAAGTCGTATAATAGGTATTAAAGTATTGCGAAGCAGTCTGGTAGTCTTTTTGTCCATAATAACTTTGCGCCAGCAGATACAAAGATTCTTCAGCATTAGCTGTACCTTTAAAAATAGGCACCAGTTCATCCAGCAAAGTGGCAGACTTCGAATATTGTTTTGCATTGAAATATTTCTTTGCATACGAATATTTCAATTCGTAGTCTGTACTTTTCAGTATCTTGTTATACTCCCCACAGGAAGATAACAGAACCGTAATCATCATCAATAAAAATACAACCTTTTTCATTCACATACTTTTAGCGCGCAAAGTTAAAGTTTTCCAACAAATAAACGAAGCGCTTAACGTTAATATTTACAACTTATATAAGTCACTGGCCGCAATCAGCTCCAGTTTATTGGCTTTCAGAACCTCCGCACACTTCTCCACATTGTCGGGACGAATGATCACATTGGCTGCCTCACCCTGAGAAAAAGCGTACATATACTCAATAAATATTCCGGCCGAAGTAATGATATCCATCGCTTTAGCCAATGCTCCCGGCTGGTTGGGGCAATGTAGACAAACAACATCGGCCACGCTCACGGCATACAAGCGATCGCGTAAGACCTTGATGGCAGTATCCGTATCCGACACGATCAAACGCAAGATTCCGAAGTCTGAATTTTCAGCAACTGTGAAAGCGGACATGTTTACGCCTGCTTCACCTAATATTTTTGCCACTTCCGTAAAACGGCCTTTCTTATTTTCCAGAAAGATAGATAACTGTTTAATTAACATGGGGGGATAAAATTTGATTTATAACTAATTATTTGTGATTTCTGATTTATGATTTATGAACTGTCGATAATTCATAAATCATAAATCAGAATTCTTTCCTATTCCAGTTTACGATTATCGATCACATGTTTGGCTTTACCCATACTCCGCTCGATGCTGCGCGGCTCGACAATCCTTATATCGGGTTGCAAACCGATTACACTCTGCATACGGTTCGCGATTTTCTTCTTCAAGGCAATCATCTTGTTCATTTCGTCCGAATAAAACTCCTGACGCACTTCTACTTGAATTTGGAATGTGTCCGTATTGTTTACACGGTCGACCACAATCAGATAATGCGGTTCGAATTCCGGCATTTCAAGAATGACCGATTCCACCTGCGACGGAAATACATTCACACCCCGAATAATCAACATATCGTCACTACGTCCGAGAATACGTCCCATACGAACTGCCGTACGTCCACATTCGCATTTATCATAGATCAAATGCGTCAGGTCGCGCGTACGGTAACGGATCATAGGCATCCCTTCTTTTGTCAATGTCGTGAAAACCAATTCTCCGTGCTGTCCAGGTTCTACCGGTTCCAAAGTAACCGGATCCACAATTTCAGGGAAAAAATGGTCTTCCCATAAATGCGTACCGTTCTGACACTCGCACTCTCCTCCAACTCCCGGACCACAAATTTCTGTCAGTCCATAGATATCATAAGCCTTGATATTCAGCTTGCTTTCCAACTCTTTACGCATATTTTCCGTCCAAGGTTCAGCCCCAAAAGCACCGACACGCAACTTGAATTCTTCCAACGGTATGCCGGATGAGTGAATTGTTTCTGCCAGATACAACGCATAGGAAGGCGTGCAAGCCAACCCCTTAGCACCAAAATCATGCATCAACTGAATCTGTTTCTGCGTATTGCCACTACTCATCGGAATTACCGTCCCGCCGATATTCTCGACTCCGGCATGTGCTCCCAAGCCTCCTGTAAACAAGCCATAACCGTATGAAACCTGCACCGAATCATTCTTGGTCAGACCATAAGCGGTCAGACATCGTGCCACCACTTCAGCCCAAATAGACAGATCTTTCCGGGTATAACCGACAACAATAGGCTTTCCCGTCGTTCCGGAAGAAGCGTGCAACCGGACAATCTCAGACATCGGCACGGCCATCAGCCCGAAAGGATAATTGTCCCGCAAGTCCTGTTTAACAGTAAACGGGAGCTTCACTATATCGTCAATAGAATGAATATCTTCCGGAGTAATCCCCATTTCCTGCATTTTCTTACGGTAGAAAGGAGAATTATGATAAGCGTGTTCAACAACCCGCCTTAAGCGGATACTCTGTAATCTCCGCATTTCCTCGCGGTTCATACATTCGATAGTCTCGTTCCAAATCATGGTATCAGTTCGCTGTCTTTTAATGTTAATAGTCTAAATCAATTGCAAAGTAATAACTTTTTTGCAAAGAAACCTTCTTTTTAGTTCTCCTTTTATACCACCTCGTGCTTATCTTACCGTTTTCATCCGTCTCCGAACTTGTTAAACAGCATATATACCTTTTTATAGGGATTATTTGTCGTAAAGGTATGACATAAAATGAAGCAGGACAGCAGACAAACTAATAAACAAAAGCACAAATGTTTGCATACACCCACATCTTGCGACCTTCTACATCCGGGTGTAGCGTTCCATAGACCCGGATGTTCAGGCCCCATACATCCGGATGTTCAGCCGAAAATCATACTACTTTACTAATAATAAAATACCTATCTATCACAAATAGCCTATTTGATTTTGTGATAGATGTGTGATAGATGAAAACGCCATCTATCACACATCTCACGCTTTAATTAACAAAGCACACAGGCAAAAGTGTGATAGAGTGATAGAGATTTATGAACATCATGGATTCTTCGTCATGGCAATTACATATTATTATACCATACCGGTCCCGGCCGGTTGCCCATTTCAAACTCCAATGTATCACCATTCATAATCTGCTCATGGGTAATATAGCTCTTGTCATACGGTCGGCCATTCAACTTCACAGATTGAATATAGATATTTTCACGGCTTACAGCCGGAGCCAAGACCACAAAAGTTTTGCCGTTTGCCAAATGCATCTTCACTTCTGGAAATATCGGAGTTCCGATCTCATACTTGCCACTGATCGGATCGACCGGATAGAAGCCCATCGAACTGAATACGAACCAGGCCGACATCTGTCCGCAATCTTCATTCCCACAAATACCGTCCGGAGCATTCTGATATAGGTCGTGCAGGACCTCAGCCACATACTTCTGCGTCTTCCAGGGCTGTCCTACTTTATTATATAAATAAATCACATGATGGCTTGGTTCGTTGCCATGTGCGTATTGCCCGATCATACCGGTACTGAAGATCGGCAGGTCTTCTGTCGATTTCGGAACATAGGTGAACATACTGTCCAGTTTCTCAGCGAAACGTTCCTTGCTTCCGACCAGGCCGACCAGACCGTCCAGATCCTGAGGTACAGACCAGAAATATTGCCAGCCATTACTTTCACAGATATCTTCGGTATAGTCGTCGGGGCTGAAGTTTGCAGCGAAGTTCCCTTTCTCGTCACGCGGCTGCATAAAAGAAGTGGCCGGATTATAAACATTCCGGTAGTTCTGAGCACGTTTGTAGAATTCATCGGCGATCTCTTTCTTGCCCATCTTCTTTGCCATTGTTGCAATACAATAATCATCATAAGCATATTCCAATGTCTTGGATAACGACCAGTTCTCCCATTTCTTGGGATCGCCGTAGGCTGGGACATACCCTAACTTCTTGTAATCACCGATTCCCCGGTAATCATCACGGTTGGCCGTAGCAATACAAGCCTCAAGTGCTTTTTCCGAATCGAAATTGCCGATACCTTTCAGATACGCATCCACAATTACGGGAACGGCATGATATCCGATCATCATATTGGTTTCCCAGCCATACAAATTCCACAATGGCAAAGCCCCGTTCTGTTCATAGAATTTCAAGAAACCTTTGATCATATCATTTGCACGTTCCGGTTCGGTATAAGTAAATAGCGGATGAGAAGCGCGATAAGTATCCCACAACGAGAAAGTGGAATAGTTCGTCCATCCGTCCGCTTTATGGATCTGCTGATCCGGGCCGTAATAGGAACCATCCACATCACTGTAAATTGTCGGAGCGATCATGGAATGGTACAAAGCAGTATAGAACTTCACCAGATCATCAGTATCCGAGCTTTTCACCTCTATTTTAGAAAGCTGCTTGTTCCATGTTTTGGCAGCCTGCGCTTGATAATAATCGAAATCGTCTTTCGAAACCTCCGCACGCAGGTTCTTGCCTGCTCCTTCCATACTGACACCGGATATACCAGTCGTTACTAAAATTTCCTCATCTTTCTCCGTATTGAAATCGAAACGGGCAATATAGGCCGTACCGATCCTGCCACGATCTTTCGTTACGATAGAAGTTGTGTCCATATGGCAAGCCATGAAAGGTTTCGAGAAACGAGTCTCAAAATAAACATGCTGCAAAGGAGACCAGCCTTGCGAAAAACGATATCCCCGGATCGTCATCGAATCGACCACTTCTATATACGAATCCAACGTGAAGTCCCAGTTCATCGCCTTTTTGAGGTTCAAGAATACGGATGCCTCTGCTTTGGGGAACGTATAACGCTGAATACCGCAACGTTCAGTCGCGGTCAACTCGACATTAATATTGTAATCTTTCAGCAGCACACGGTAATAGCCAGCCGAAGCCATCTCGTCATTGTGCGAAAAAGTCGAATAGACGCCCAAAGGAGCAGGTGCCTCCTTATACGGACGAGTCACCGGCATGAAAGAGATATCGTACAAATCGCCCGCACCTGTCCCTGACAAATGGGTATGGCTGAAACCGGCGATAGTCGTGTCGGGATAAAAATAACCGGAAATACGGTCCCAACCGGGAAGCCCGTTGTCAGGACTCAACTGAACCATTCCGAAAGGGACTTGCGCTCCCGGATAGGTATTACCCGTAAAGTCTGTCCCGATAAAAGGATTTACATATTGTGTATAATCATCCGCCTCCTGTTGTTTTTCCGGCGTGCAGGCTGCCAGAGCCAGCAAGGAGACCGCCAATAAGGATATGTGCCTCATGTTTACATTATGTTTTAGTCTTGACAAAGATAAAAAAAGAGACGTACAATAAAAACTGTACGTCTCTTCTATAACTATTTTACGATGTCCGTAGTTTTAGGCCGGTGCGATTTCCGTACTATCTTCATCCTCGTCATCTGCATCTCCATTCGTGTCATTCTTCACAAAGAACGCACTCAATTCGAACAATCCATACAGCGGGAAGAATACGATACCCAATGTGAACGGGTCACTACTTGGGGTGATAAATGCAGCAGCAACCAACAACCCCACGATAGCATGCCGTCTATATTTGTGGAAGAACGAACGTTTCAACAAACCGATCTTCGACAACAGCCACGAAACCAACGGCATTTCAAAAACGATTCCCATCACAAAGATCAGCATCAGGAAATTATCCATATACGAATCCAAAGAGACCTGTTCCGTTATATTGGCACTCAACTGATAAGTTGCCAAAAAGCGCAGCGTCATCGGGAATACCATAAAATATCCGACAGCACATCCGATAAAGAACATGATTGTTCCCAAAAGAAATACCCATTTGACATTTTTCTTCTCATTCTCATACAAAGCCGGACTAATGAACTTCCAGATTTCCCACATCAGATAAGGGAAAGTAAGCACAAGTGCCAACCAGAACGAGGTGGTCATGTGAGTAAAGAACTGAGATGCCAATCTGATATTAAACACATCCACATGAAAATTATCATTACAGAAATCAGGCAGAACATCAAACCACGGACTGACATTAACCAACCACTGGTTCAAATCGCACAACCATCTGTAAAAGATAAAATCGGAATAACAGGGTGCCAATACTACGCGGTCAAATATACCATCGCTACCACGCATAAAGGCGAAACTGCCTATCGCAAAGATAAAGAGCGCTAAAAAAGAACGGAACAGAGTCCAACGAAGTGCCTCCAGGTGGTCCCAGAAGGACATTTCTTCTTGTTCTAATTCTGCCATCTTTTACTTTTTATCGGTATCGTCTATCTTAATGTCGTCTTCTAATCCTTTTACACCGTCTTTGAAGTTTTTCACACCTTTACCGATACCTTTCATCAGTTCAGGTATTTTTTTACCACCGAAAAGTAACAAAACAATAATGGCAATGATGATAATCTCGCCAGTTCCTAAATTTCCAAGAAATAATAATTGATCCATGATATTGTATAAATTAGTCGTTAATATTCCTGTTATCGATGGGGCAAAGATACAATTTGTAATGAATAGTACCCCAATTATTCTAAATTTATTACCTTTGCGCCATCTTAAAAAACTGAAATTAGAAAAAGATTAGAAAAAATGAAAGCGTATGTATTTCCCGGTCAGGGTGCCCAGTTTGTCGGAATGGGAAAAGACCTTTATGAAAACAATCCTCTTGCAAAAGAGATGTTTGAAAAGGCTAACGAAATCCTCGGTTTCCGCATCACGGATCTGATGTTCGCCGGAACAGATGAAGATCTGCGCCAGACAAAAGTGACACAGCCTGCCATTTTCTTACACTCTGTCATTCTTGCAAAAACATTAGGTGACCAGTTCAAACCGGATATGACAGCCGGACACTCTTTAGGAGAATTCTCCGCGCTTGTTGCAGCCGGAGCCTTGTCTTTCGAAGACGGACTTGTTCTGGTATCCAAACGTGCTATGGCGATGCAGAAAGCCTGCGAAGCCACCCCCTCGACAATGGCTGCCGTTCTGGCATTGCCGGACGAAAAAGTAGAAGAGATCTGCGCAAGCATCGAAGGTGAAGTCGTCGTATGTGCAAATTACAACTGTCCGGGACAGCTTGTCATCTCCGGCTCCGTACCCGGTATCGATGCCGCATGTGAAAAGATGCTGGCTGCCGGTGCAAAACGTGCACTGAAACTGAAAGTCGGCGGTGCATTCCACTCCCCTCTGATGGAACCGGCTCGTGCAGAACTGGCTGCCGCTATCGAAGCGACTCCGATCCACAAACCGTCTTGCCCTGTTTACCAAAACGTAAGCACGAAAGGCGAAACCTGTCCTGAAACAATCAAGGCTAACCTGATTGCCCAGCTGACTGCCCCGGTCCGTTGGACACAGAGCGTTCAGAACATGATTGCCGACGGTGCCGATCATTTCATCGAACTAGGTCCGGGTGCTGTACTTCAAGGATTAGTGAAAAAGATAAATAAGGAAGTAACGACAGAAGGCATGCAATAAACAGTTTGCTTCATTCATATAAAAAGGTTGGTAGGAAAGTTCCTCATCGAACACCTACCAACCTTTTCTCATATCACTACTTCAGATTCCACCACAAGGCAGTCTCCACCACATCCGGTCCGCCCAACAGTTCGAGGGCTTTATTATAACCTTCCAGGTTGTTCGTCTGGATATTGGCCGGATAGCGATAACGCTTCGGATAAAACTCCAAACGGCATTCTTTTGAAGTGGCAACTGTCAAGGGAACCTGGTTCAACGGGTTATAGTCTTTTTCAACAGCTTGATTCTCGAAAAAAGGCAAACCGATACGGCGATGGTCGCTCCAAACTTCCTCGGGCAACCAGGGAACCTGAGCAATATATTTCTGTGTGAAGATCTTTGTCATCGCATCGTTATTATATGCACCGCCACGATAGATGGAATTTTTCGGATATGTATAAGTCATCGTCTTGTTCTCTTTTGTGTACGGATCAACATAGTTTACGATATAAGGCTTTGCCTCCGTTGTATGGTCGAAACTGACAGATGTCCCGATCCGATTATATTCGGTAGAAGACAGATAAGCACCTACTTCACTCAACAAACCGTGGTACTCGAAGCTCGCAGTCACTCCGTTCTCGTAGTTCGATTTGGGAGAACCCGGAACATCCCAACCACGCACGCCAGCTTCAGCCAGCAAGAAATAACTTTCCCAAGGACCGAAATAGACACGTTTCTGAGTACTCATGCGGTATTGCTTCGACATGGACGGATAGTTATAGTTTTTTCCGGTCAATTCGGTAGCCAAACTACCTTTCACATCCCATTCACCAGCCACCCATGTCCCCCAAGTATATCTAGGATCGATTGTCAGCATCGGCTTCGTGTTATCATCCGGATCGAACAGGGAGACCGGTTTCACCTCGCTGGCCGCCCCGATATAATCGGAATAAACCACACCATCGTTCCATCCTACTACACTAAATAACTTCGGTGCACGTGGATCGACATATTGTGGAACGCCGTCGAAATAAAATCCGGCACACGGATCGTTCGTCGTCAACGGAAAATGCCTATCCAAATACAAGCCCATGTAAGTATGCGGGTTCTTCAGATGTGCTTTCAATGAATCTGGTAGTGGAAATTCGTTACTTCCCAAGCCGACCACGAGATTCTTGAATGTAACGGACATCGCCTGTGCATTCCAGGTACGGGACATAACGCTGGTCAGGTCGCTCCATCCGTCCTTTTCCTGTACACCGGCAAGTTCGGAAAGTGAAGAAATATATCCTTTGGAAGCGGCATCTTCAAACTCTCTTTTAGCCAGCTGCGGGTTTGCATTCACGATACGCATTGCCAGGCGCATACGCAGAGAATTGGCATATTTCTTCCACATATTCACATTTCCGGCATAGAAAGCGTCTTCAGCCGACATCGGAGACATATCAATTGACGGGTCGAGCGCGGCTTCCGCCTCCTTTAGTTCTTTGAGAATAAAAGTATAAATCGCTTCTACACTGTCGTACTCGCCCGGAACGCCCGAAAAAGCATCCAACGCCGGAATCGGCCCGAACCCGTCAGAGACCTCCGAGTTCAGGTAAGCCCGCCAGATACGCGCCATCTGGATCACATTCTTATAATACGGATAGAGATCAGCTTCACCATCAGCCACTTTCTTCTCGCCCAGTTGAACGGCTTTAGTCGCCTGATTCAACCATTTCACGACATAGTCGTTACTCAGGTAGCGCGTGATATAGTCATTATTATCCGTACCAATCGTAAAACCGCTTCCCCGGTTGAAACGAGACGCCCGGTTCCAAGTCAGGATAAACATACGTTCGGCGATCTCCGGATTCATCTGGTCACCGACGATCGAGGCATTCAAGAACCATTCAGGCTTTACCTTGCTTTCATCCACCTGGTTCGGATCTTCATTTATTTCCTGAAAATCGTTACAGGAAGAAAACAATGCCGCCATAGAGAATAGGCCTGCTAATATTTTATTTTTTGTGTTCATATTATGTTGTTTCTTTTTATATCCTTTACAAAATGATTGCAAATTATCAAAACCTACCATCCGGCCTTCCGGAAAGGTTTTGTAAGCTTTTTAAAACCCGACCGTTACGTTAAACGTGAACGAACGGCTCGTCGGAGCGGCCCCGTTTTCGAAACCAGTCGCATTCGTGTTGGTTGCCGAAACGGATTCGGGGTCAATACCTGGCAAATTGTAATGGATCATCCATACATTGTTGCAGGTAGCAGACAGATTCAAACGCTGGAACGGCGTCTTTTTCAGCATCGCTCTGTTGAACGTATATCCTAAAGTGATGTTACGCAGACGAATATTGGTTGCGTCATACGTGAAAACCTCCGGCAAACCGTAATTACCGGTCGATCCGATCCGCTCCCAATAGTTCTGGTGAGTGACCGGAACACTGTTTTCCACATATCCTCCGTCTTTCCTTACAACCGTGTTAGGCACGACAAAATCCTGACGTTCACCGTTCACAACCGTTCCGGCTGCATTACCACGGACAAATAGGTTGGAAGCTGTTGCCGAATAGATGTCGCCACCGATACGGAAATCGACCAGGAAACTCAAGTTAAACCCTTTATATGAAAAACTGTTCGTCAAACCCAGCATCCAGTCCGGACTTTGGTTACCCACCTTGCTCTTTTCAGCAGAGATCAGAGGTAGGCCGTCGTCTCCCACAATCACCTTGCCATAATGCGGACTGTCCTTGTCCGTCACACGCAGAAAGGTCTGTCCGTAAATATCACCATAATAACTGCCTTGTGCCGCCACGATCTGGATCGCATCCAATGTCTTGATGTCATAAAGCGTCACGCCCGGATACAGGTCGATGATCTTATTGCGATTCAAGGAGAACTGGGCTGTCGCATTCCAGTTGAATCCCTGCACGTCCGGGCTCTGGAAGATGGCGCCGTTCAACGAGATTTCCAGACCTTCATTCTGGATATTACCGGCGTTCACCTTGCGGGAACTATACCCGGCAAACGGGTCGAGCGGCAGGTTCAGCAACTGACGGGTCGCATTCGTCTTATACCAGGCGAAATCCAAACCCAAGCGGTTCTGCAGGAAACGCACGTCGAAACCGGCTTCCCATGATTTGATCAACTCGCTTCGTACGCTCGAATCAAACAAGATTTGGCCGGGAGCAGCCGTCGTATTCCCGTTTTCGTCTTTTCCTACCGTGTAATTATTGTACAACTGATAGGGATCAAGATCATTACCGACTTCCGCATAAGAAGCCCTCACCTTTGCAAAGGTGAACCACTCCGGCATGTTTCCGCCGATCTTAGGTAACATATCCGAGATCACACCGGAGAGACTGACCGAAGGATAGAAATAAGAGCGATTGTCTTTGGACATAGTAGATGACCAGTCGTTACGGGCTGTCACGTCTAAAAACAGATAGCCGTCCCAGTTCAGTTGCAATGATCCATAAAGGGAATTCATCTTCCGGCGGATCAACTCGGAGGTTACGGTCGGCTTATTAATGCCGTTGTTCAAGGAGAAAAGGTCCGGAACCAGCAATTCACCAGCCGAAGCGTTCATCTTGGTTCGCTGCTGCATCATCAGGTTACCTCCGAATGTCACGAAACCGCCCAAGCGGTCCAGCAGGTTGTCTTTGCGTGCGGTAGCCAGGAAGCTGTAGTTATTTTCGTAGAATGTTTCAGAACCTTCATTATACAGGCCGCGGGGCGAGGTGTTACCGCCGGCATATACTTTCTCATTTTTGGTCGTCGTATAATAGTCGGTACCGCCACGCAGTTCGATATCGAACCAGTTGGTCGGCGCATACTTCAACGATACGTTACCCAACAGACGGTTACGGGTATCATTGTTCTGCCGGTATTTGGTCACCCAGTACGGGTTTTCCTGCGGGTTCTTGGAGGCATCCCACCAGATCATATTGCCTTCTTCATCCACGCTGCTCTTAAATTCCTTAACATTCAAGGAACGAGGCAGACCGTATATCGTGTTGAACGCATTTGACGGGTTCACGCCTTGGATCGGGCGGTTATGGGCATTCATATTTATATAGTTCACTTTGGCATCCACCTTCCATTTCTCCGCCTTATCGAGGAACGTGGTGGCACGCAATGTAACGTTCGTCTTATTCAGTTTCGATTCCGGTGTGATACCGGCATCATCCGAACGGTTAATAGATGCAAAGACAGAAGTTCCGTTAATATTCTGCTGGAAACTGACGCCTTCATTAAAAGAGGTTCCTGTATGAAAGAAAGCATCGATATTGTCATATGTCTGGAGAGGCACTTGGCGTCCGAGCCAATCCGTCACAGTCTGGCCTTCAGCTTTCGGTCCCCAACTCAAACGGGACTGGTTGTCATAAACTCCGACCGATCCTTGTCCGAAGCTGTTTTGCATATCCGGTTTCAAAAAAATGGATTCAGCCGTGATACCAGCATTCACCGTAATCCCCAGCCCTTCGTTTTTCCGTCCCGATTTGGTCGTGATCAGGATCACGCCGTTACCGGCCCTCGAACCGTAAAGTGCAGCTGCCGAAGCTCCTTTCAGGACCGTCATCGATTCGATATCTTCAGGGTTAATATCAGAAAGGCCGTTACCCATATCGGCTCCGGAATTACCCCAAACATCATCCACACCGCCTGTAAAATTATCCATCGGCGTACCGTCCACCACGATCAATGGCTGATTGCTACCGGTCAGCGAACTGTTACCACGGAGCACGATCTTCGAAGAACCTCCCACCCCGTTACTGGAGCGTACAATCTGTAAACCGGAAACTTTACCAGACAACGAATTGGCCAAATTTGGTTCGCGGGAAGACAACAACTCGTCTCCCTTCAATTCCTGCATGGCGTAACCTAACGCTTTTTTATCACGCTTCATACCCAAAGCAGTCACGACTACTTCATCCAATTTTTGCGTGTCCTCTTCAAGATGTACAGACAAAGAGGCTTGTCCTGCATAAGGAATCTCCTGGGTGGCGTAACCGATAAAGGATATTTGGATAATATCCCCATTTTTTACCCCATCCAACGTAAAGTTGCCATCCATATCGGTCATTGTCCCGTTGGTGGTTCCTTTTATAACAACAGACGCGCCGGCAACCGGTCCCAAAGCATCTTCGACGGTTCCCGTTACTTTTGCATTTTGTTGGGAAATGTCAGTGTCCGGATTACCTGCACTTGAAGCCGAGTATATATTCCCAGAGAAACATAACGTGCTCGCAAGCAAAACCATGCTGACAGGCTTAATTCTTTTCAACATAACTAATGTTTTTTGTTTAATTTATGATATATGTCTTGGCTGAAACCAACGTCTTTTTTGATATATGTAACACAAAAAAAGAGAAGTTGTTTTGTATTTAACCTTTCGGGTAAAAGCAGATCATGCTGAAAAAGTAATCCGAAAACATATTGACAAATTGTTTCACAAGGACAGAGAAACAAGAAGAAAAGACAAATGGAGAAATACAAGAAACTTTTTTTTCGATTCGGGAACAAAAAATAAAAAAGGATGCGGCAGGAAGTGGTTATCTGAGTGATGAAACGATTGCGAATCGTGCATCAGATGCCTTATTAAACTATATGGAAGCATGTTATGAAAAGAATGGAAATCTGGATGCCACAGCACAGAGCTATTGGAGAGCTTTTCGCGAACGTGCTCATGCCGATACAGATTATAATAAGACAATCGCTGCTACTGTTATGAGCGAAGAGGCCAAGAATGACTAAGGGGCTTATTACGCTGGACAACTGGTCGATCCAACCTTGTATAACATCGATCGGCAGGCCGTTTGCCATTAAGAAACCATCAACCATACCACGGGTCACACCGACACCATAATCTCCTAACCACGCTCCTACACCGACACAATGTACCTAGCCGAGACCTTTACTATACAGCACTTCGCTATAAGACGATATATCCACAGCCGAGAACATATCCATATATGGGTTAGCAGGCTCCTTTTTCTTTTCCCGACCATCCCGGACCATTCGAAACGAATGCTGTATTTTTGAATATGAATCCATTTGGTTAGGGTTCTTACCGAATCATTCCATCGAAAGCTATTATTGTTGTTTACAACCGGTTTTCCTGTTCTACCGCTTTTTGTAATAATTACACCAAAGGAACACAAGCCCCGCAAATGGAAGAAACGGCAGCATCTTTCAAAGCAGAAATATTCTCAATATCCTGCGGGTTGACAGCGTTGATACCACCTTCCATGCCATCGATCAAAACCAATGGACTACCACCGGATGAAGATTATCATCCATATTCGTCATGATGCCGTTAGTGGTTCCTTTTAACAATCACAGAGGCTCCGGCAACAGGCCTAAAATCATCTTCTACAATACCTGAACATTTCCCTGCAGAGTGGAAAATGTTCAAGCTTTTAAGGGGAAAAACGCTCCAACCAATAGGATTAGGCTAATAGGTCTGATTCTTTTGAATCATAATTTGTGTTCTAGGATATTGAAAGAATTACTCTGATTTTCATAATAACTTCTTATTCAATGAAACAAGCAGGCTCACACATCTTTGCGTTTTCAATGTTTAAAATGATATTAGTTCTAAAAGAATCTCGGTAGCCTTAAATCAAAAGGACAATGAGACGGTTTTATTTTCATGTACAATTTACTGATGTAGAAGGCGTTGAACGCTTTCGTAGCATACAATTCTCTGCCCGTGATATTATACAAGCACATAATGCTGGTAGAAAATTGGTAGCTCTTCTCGTTTGTGATCATACTGTAAAAGAGATCAATGCGTATTATTTAGAATCACTTAAAATTGATTAGTATGGCTGTTGGTGCTGCTATAATTGGTGGTTTAGGTTCGATTGTTGGTTCTGCGATTGGTGCTGGTGCACAACGTCAGGCTAACATTCAGAATATGCAGTTGGCTAAATATCAAAACAACTGGCAAACCGCCGAGAATGAAAAGGCTTATGCCCGTAGTGTCGAAATGTGGAACATGCAGAATCAGTATAATTCACCGACTGCGCAAATGTCCCGTCTTCGGCAAGCTGGCCTTAATCCTAATTTGGTTTATGGTAGTGGTGTTACTGGTAATAGCGCTGGTTCAGCTCCGCAATATCAACCCGCGAAAATCCAACGTGCTACAATGGAACCCTACCGCGGCTGGAATCTTGGTTTATCTGATGCTGCGTCTATGTATATGGCAATGCGTCAAAATAAAGCTCAAGTTGAAAACATGGAAGCTCAAAATAAGCTCATTAAAGAACAAGCTCGAACCGAAGGTATTCGTCAAGGCAATATTGCTATGTCTACTGCACGTTCCGGGTTTGATCTTAACCTTGCTCGTGAGCTTCGTAACGTATCTATTGATCATGCTATAGCCGAGAAAAATCTTTCCGAAGCAAGCGCTGCTGGTGCTTGGACTGGTGCGAATCAAAAGGTACTCCAATATGAATTAGATCGTACCCTGTTTGACAATAAGATTAAGCTTTCGAATGCAGAATATTCTACCGCTATGGAAGCTCTTCGTAAACTTCGACAGGATAACGATATTAATGCTTTCCGTAATACTATGGAGCGTGCTTTAGGAAATTCTAAAGATGCTGTCGGTATTATTCGTGATATGATTACCCGTTTGGTCGTTGCTGGTTCTGGCGCTATTCATGGCGATGATCGTTTCGACCGTTTGTTTAACCCCAAATAAATTTTTTGTTATGAGACGTAGACGTAGAGGCCGTAGACGTGGATTTCTCGGCCGTAGTAGAAGACGTAGAATTCGTGGTTATCGTGTAAGTAGAGGAGGTGTTCGCTTATGAAACCAGTTTGGAAAATTATCATTGCCGTTTTAGAAACGGTCATTGATGCTGTAAAGTCGATCTTTGACAAACCAGATACACCTGCGTTGAATGGCTAAATGCCTTCATCCGATGTATCTTGCCAGTGTAGAAGCGAAAGTTCCCTGCGGTTGGTGTGTAAACTGTCGTCAGAATAAACGTCAATCTTGGGTATATCGCTTACAAGCGGAAGCCAAAGAATATCCGTTATCGCTGTTCGTTACTCTTACTTATGATGATGAGCATTTGCCGATAGTACGAATTGGTAGTGACCTATTTCAAACAAATGTTGCCGTAGTATCTAAGCGCGATGTGCAATTATTTATGAAACGGCTTCGAAAGAAGTATGAGGACTATAAAATGCGTTATTTTGTCACTTCTGAATATGGTGCGAAAAATGGCCGCCCTCACTATCATATGATCTTATTTGGCTTCCCTTTTACTGGTAAAATGGCTGGTGACTTACTGGCCGAATGTTGGCAAAATGGTTTTGTGCAAGCTCACCCTTTGACAATCAAAGAGATTGCTTATGTCTGTAAATACATGTACGAAAAAAGTATGTGTCCCGAGATTCTTCGGGATGAAAAGAAGTACAAACCGTTTATGCTTTGTTCTCGGAATCCCGGTATTGGCTTTGGATTTATGAAAGCTGATATCATCGAATTTTATCGTAGACATCCTCGTGATTATGTTCGTGCGTGGGCCGGTCATAAAATGGCTATGCCTCGTTATTATGCTGATAAGCTCTATGATGATGATATGAAAGCCTTTTTAAAGGAAATGCGTGAAGAGTTTTTCCGACATAAAATGTTCAATGAGTGGATTGATTATTGTGCTCGTGAAAATCCTATTCTTACTGATCTCATGCAGCTTGAACAACGCGAAGAGTATGAAAAAAGAATGAATGAACGTTTAAGATGTAAAATGTAATGGCAAATATATTTAACTCGATAAGAATGAAACGCCCTCGTCGGAATGCTTTCAACTTATCATATGAATCAAAGTTGACGTTGAACATGGGCGAACTCGTGCCTATTATGTGTATGCCTGTTGTTCCCGGTGATAAATTCCGCGTGAAAACCGAATCTCTTGTGCGTTTGGCTCCCCTTGTGGCTCCTATGATGCATCGCGTGAATGTTTTTACACACTATTTCTTTGTGCCGAACCGTCTTGTGTGGAATGAATGGGAAGACTTCATAACTAAAGGCGTAGACGGTGAAGATATGCCGATGTTCCCGAAAATTCAAATTAATCAAGACTCGCACTTAGTTTCTTCGGCTTCATTAATAAAGGAATATTTTGGCGATTCTTCTCTATGGGATTATCTTGGATTGCCTACGCTTTCTGCTTGTGGTAATAAATCTTATGATGTTGTTAACGGCGTTAAGGTTCCTAATGGTTTTCAAGTATCCGCGTTGCCTTTCCGTGCCTATCAGTTGATCTATAATGAGTATTACCGTGATCAGAATTTGACCGATCCTATTGATTTTACCTTAGGTAGTGGAACAACTGTTGGCGGTGATCAGCTTATGGCGCTTATGTCGCTTCGTCGTCGTGCTTGGGAAAAAGACTATTTTACTTCTGCCCTTCCGTGGTTGCAGCGTGGCCCCGAAGTTTCTGTTCCCGTACAAGGCGCTGGTGGTTCTATGGATGTTGTTTATAAGAATGAAACGGGCCAGACAAAACAGCGCTGGTTTGACGGTAATGGTCGTGAATTTCAAGCTTCTACGGCTTATGATCTTACTATGTCCCAAAATTCCGGCAATCCTTACGCTGCTGATTTTGTTGCCGTCAATGGTGGTGTAAATAACCGTGCGCCCGAACTCGATCCGAACGGTACATTAAAAGTCAATGTTGACGAGATGGGAATTAACATTAACGACCTCCGTACTTCGAATGCTTTGCAGCGTTGGTTTGAGCGTAATGCCCGCGGTGGTTCTCGTTATATTGAGCAAATTTTGTCGCACTTTGGTGTTCGTTCATCTGATGCCCGTTTACAACGCCCGCAGTTCCTCGGTGGCGGTCGTATGCCTATTTCTGTGTCGGAAGTATTGCAAACATCCTCGACTGATGAAACGTCACCGCAGGCAAATATGGCCGGACATGGTATTTCTGCTGGAATCAATAATGGTTTCAAACATTATTTTGAGGAACATGGATATATTATCGGTATCATGTCTATTACTCCGCGTTCCGGCTATCAGCAAGGTGTTCCGCGTGATTTCACGAAGTTTGATAACATGGATTTCTATTTCCCGGAATTTGCCCATTTGTCAGAACAGGAAATTAAGAATCAAGAATTGTTTGTATCTGAAGATGCGACTTACAATAATGGTACGTTTGGTTATACTCCGCGTTATGCTGAATATAAGTATCACCCTTCGGAAGCTCATGGCGATTTCCGTGGTAATCTTTCATTTTGGCATTTGAATCGTATTTTTTCGGACAAACCGAACTTAAATACTACATTTGTTGAGTGTAAACCGAGTAACCGTGTTTTTGCTACGTCAGAGACCGAAGACGATAAGTTTTGGGTACAAATGTACCAAGATATCAAAGCTCTTCGTTTGATGCCTAAATACGGTACTCCAATGCTTTAATTTATGGCCTCTATAGATATTTTAATTGTTGCATTTTTAACTATCTTGTTTATATGTTTGTTACCGCTTATAATTTTGATAACGTTTCTTTGGAAGTGGTTCAAGAAAAAGTAAGTAATGAAATTTTGGTAGAACCTTCTGAGAGCTTTACTGTTCGTGAGCTTATTTACCGCCTCGCAATGGGGATGCCTGTTTCTTCCGGTGTTCGGTCCGGTGATTATCCCGATCAAGATCAAGATTTTGATGATGTATTACCTACAGAGGACCCGGATTTCGATTTAGCTGATTACGCAACCTTACGCAATGATATTGCAGAGCGTGACGTAAAACGTAAGGCTGATATGGAAAAGGCATACAGGGAGAAATTAGAAAAGGAAAAGACTCCCGACCCTGCTCCCGACCCTGTTCAGTAATTTGTTTTAACTGTCCTTGTCCCCTACCCGACTGGTATCCCCAGCCGGGTTTAGGCGTTTGTACTCGCACCTGCGCTGATCGCGACAACTCGCGAAAGCGGACGTCGTCTTGGCATGGTCTTTCTCGCGACCCAATTTAACCAAAACCTTTACGTGAAAAATTCACGTTTTTCAATCGATCGCGAAGCGATACCTATCTGCCGAAGGCGTCTATAACAACGATCATAGCGACAATGGAAATCGGCAACGATAGTTGCCTGCGATCGAGAGACGGTACCAATAGGGTAGAACAAAGCGTAGCGACGTGATACCCTGAGGTACCCGAACGAGATCGCCCTCAATGGAGTAGACCTATTTATGCGCTTATAAATAGAATAAATATAATATAAAAAGTGTTAACGTTATAAATCAATACTTTACCCCCTTTTTAAGGGGGATAATAGGGGGTTGTATGTACTTGTGCGCGCGTAATAGGTAACTTGATTAATTATGCGCGCACTGACACCTAAACGGATTTTAACAATCCGTTTTTTTCAGTGTGGAATATTTTATTTTCTTTGCTGCATAAATCACGCTACCATAGTTCTAAAAGAACTCAGGTATTTTTAGCTTTAATACATTTTGATACAATTTTATAACAATATGATTTTCAACAAATTAAACAAGTAAAAATATATTATGCAATAATTACTTAAAACACACAAGTCTCTTTAAATTACTTCTGTTAACAAATTAGCAGAAGTACGACCATGTTTTTTATTTATCTATTTTTATAGAGTTACATATTTCCAATGGATATATTATTCTGATAAACAGAATAATACCTGTGTAATACCAAAAGAGTAAAATGTTAAAAAAGAAACTTCTACGTATTTTTTTTAGAAAAATAACAGTACAACGGAAAATTTTCATATCTTTGACACCGATATGAAATGTGCAGAGTTCTTTTAGAACTAATTACAAACACAGATAAACTTTATACGCAAAAGCTAAAAACTCTAACATTTTGTATATATGATGTAGAAAAGCGATAATAAGCGCCATCATTTTAATTAAAAGAGCATTCTTTCAATTAAATATAAGACACAAATTATGTTGAAAAATTTCAAACCTATCAGCTTAATCTTGCTGGCAGGTGCCACTTGTTTCCCAGCAAGTATATTTGCAGAAACAATGCCCTCCAAGCAAGGTATGAACATTTCCCAGCAGAACGGAAAAGTTACAGGTACTGTGGTAGATGATCTAGGGCCTGTTGCCGGAGCATCGGTCGTAGTGAAAGGAACAACCAATGGAAACATTACCGACATGGATGGTAATTTCACATTGGAAGGTGTAAAAAATGGAGACATCATCCAGATCTCTTTCATTGGTTACACAACTCAAGAAATCAAATACACAGGACAATCCACTCTTCAAATTAAATTAGCGGAAGACACTCAAAAACTGGAAGAAGTCGTAGTCGTTGGTTATGGCGTACAAAAGAAAGTAAACCTGACCGGCGCTGTAGGGATTGCAGATAGCGAAATTCTGGAAGATCGTCCGATCGGAAACATTGCACAAGGTTTGCAAGGAGCTATTCCAAACTTGAATATTGATTTCGCCAGTGGTAATCCAAATGCAGCTACTACATTTAATGTACGTGGTGCAACTTCACTGAATGGAGGACAAGCACTATTGTTAGTCGACGGAGTCGAAACATCAGACTTGTCTTTGCTTAACCCACAAGATATCGAAAGCGTATCAGTATTAAAAGATGCTGCCTCTGCTTCTATTTATGGTGCCCGTGCTGCTTTTGGCGTTGTATTGATCACAACTAAAAAAGGGAAAAAAGAACAAAAAGTTCAAATCAACTACAATAACAACTTTTCTTGGTCAATGGCCTCTCGCTTACCGGATGGCGTTTCTTCCGATAAGTGGATCCGTGCCATGAATCAGGCAAACGTGAACAATGGCAGCGGACAGTATTTCAAAGATGAACACGTTCAAGCTGTAGATGATTTCATTGCGGGGAGAGGTCCTTCTGCATTTTATACAACAGACAATTCAATAACTGCTGCCGGACAATGGGCTTATGCAGGGAACACCGATTGGTTTGACGTAATGTACAAACCGTCATTCATGCAACAGCACAATGCAAGTATCAGCGGTGGTTCAGACAAGACGACTTACTACGGCTCTATTGGTTATAAAGGACAAGATGGTATTTTGCAATATGGTACGGATAAATACAAACGTATTAATATGTCTTTCAACTTTTCCACTCAGATTACAAAATGGTTGGAAGTAACTTTCCGTACAAAATATAATCGCAATACAAGTGATTATCCCTACACCAGTAATTTTAATTTAGGAAACATTTTTTACGAAATCTATCGTGGATTCCCAACTATTCCTGTTTACCTACCAGATGGTAATAATTTTGCAGGTATAGCAGGTAGCAACTTCAACTATAACTTTGCTGGTTTATTAGATGGAGCAGGGCGAGACAAAACCAACTCGGATGACTTTTGGTACACTGCCGCCTTTAATCTGACACCGTTAGCCGGTTTATCAATCAAGGGAGATTATACCGGAAACAAATTCTATAAAGATCAAACCCAGCACGGTAAGATACTGTACCAGACAATGCCAGAAGAAAGTACGTTATCTCCGCTATCCGTTGGCACACCTGGAGGCGTAACAAAAGCTAATTACGGAGATACTTATCAAGCATTGAACTTATGGGCTGACTACAAGAAGTCATTCAATGACAAGCACAACTTAGGTGTAATGGTCGGTTACAACCAAGAAAGCAAAAAGACGACTAAATTAAGCGTAAGCACTAGTAATCTATTTGATAACAATTTCCCTGTCACCGATTTGGCCAGTACTTATAACATGCCAAGTGAAGAAGCTACAATCTGGGCTGTACAGGGTGCGTTCTTCCGTCTGAATTATGATTACATGCAAAAATATTTGCTTGAGGTAAATGGTCGCTATGACGGTTCATCCAAATATATGTCTGGTGATCGTTGGGGATTCTTCCCCTCGGTATCAGCAGGTTGGCGTATCTCTGAAGAAAGTTTCTTCGAACCAGCCCGTAATATTTTCGACAACTTAAAAGTCAGAGCTTCATATGGCTCATTAGGCAATCAAGTTACAGATGGTAATTTCCAATATTTAAGTTTCTTGACAAGCGAATCTTTGGCCTATCTGATGAACGGCAGTATCATTAGTGGCTTGAAAGCTCCGACATTGGCTAGTACAAACATCACATGGGAAAAAGTTTACACAACCAATATCGGTTTAGACTGGACTATGCTGAACGGCCGTTTCACTGGATCTTTTGACTATTACATCCGCGATACAAAAGGAATGGTCGTAAACAAAACTTACCCAGCTGTATTAGGGACGACAGGAGGTAAAGAGAACTTGGCAGATATGAGAACCAAAGGTATGGAATTATCTTTAACGTGGAACGATCAGATTAAAGACGTGGCCGGCAGTCCTTTGGATTACTCTATCGGTATCGGCATCTCAGACAACACTTCTGAGATCACGAAGTATGATAATCCGACATTAAGTTTGGATGAAACTCATTACCAGGGAAAGAAAATCGGTGAAATTTGGGGATATGTAACAGATGGCTTCATTAAAGATGAAGCTGAAGCCCAAGAAATGGCCAATAAACAGGCTTTCATCAGCACAACTTGGAAACCAGGAGATATTCGTTATGCTGATTTGAACGGTGATGGAAAAATTGACCGTGGGAATAATCGTGTTGGTGATTCGGGAGATAAAAAAGTCATTGGTAATACAACTCCCCGTTACAATTTCAACCTCAACTTGAGTGGTTCATGGAAAGGTTTTGACTTACGTCTGTTCTTCCAAGGTACAATGAAACGCGACGTATGGTTGGACTCTCCTGTATTTTGGGGATACAAGACAGGTATTTGGTGGGCTAACTTAAATGATTACATCATCGATAACTCTTGGAGTGAAACCAATACGAACGCTTACTATCCTATTCCGACTTGGAGTGATAGAAGTAAACAAACACAGACAAAATATCTGCAAAACGGTGCTTTTATCCGTCTGAAAGATGTTACATTAAGCTACACTATTCCTAAAGCGCTCATCAATAAATACGGCATCGGTCAGCTAAAAGTGTTCGTAAGCGGTCAGAATCTTTGGGAAGCTACAGGATTGTACAAATACCTCGATCCGGATGCTGTAGGCAGACGTGACAATAACGGTAACTTGAAAGTTGACGACAACGGTAGTGTTTACCCGTTCACCCGTTCTTATTCATTTGGTATCAACGTAACATTCTAAAAACAGACAAAGTAACATGAAAAAGTCAATTATATTATTTGGTGGTTTATTGTTCCTCACAACCCAAAGTTGTGATGTACTGGATAAAGAGCCATTAGACTCTATCAGTACACAACAATACTTTGCGAATGCCAATGCACAGGCATTAGAGCAATATTGTAATGATTTATATCCCAAATTAATCACCGGACATGGAAATCCGAACGAATATAATTTTGGGATGATGGAAACTGATTTCCAGTCTGATGACCTGCTTCCGTGGGACGCAAACTCTGTAGCATTCAGTCAACACAGCATTTCTACAGCAGACAATGACAATTGGAAATGGGAAAACATTCGTGCTTGTAATGCTTTTATGCAAGATTACGAACTATCCCCGGAAACCGAGGCCGTAAAACATCGTTATGCTGGTGAAATTTTATTCTTCAAGACATTGGATTACTTTAATAAAGTAAAACGCTTTGGCGATGTACCTTGGTATGACAAAGTATTGGTTCCTGGAGACGAAGACCTATACAAAGGCCGCGATTCCCGCATTACCGTTGTAGCAAACATGATAAAAGACATTGATCAAGCGATTGAATGGTTACCCAAAAAAGAAACGACAGGTGTCTACCGCATCAGCAAAGACGCTGCACTTGCATTAAAGGCACGTATATGTTTATTTGAAGGAACTTTCCGCCGTTATCATAATATGGAAGGTGATACCGAATTGCTCAAAGCCGCTTATGAAGCAGCAGGCGAACTGATGAAATCCGAATATGGCTATTCATTGTTCCAAGGTTCAAAACCTGGTAAAGCCTATTATGAATTATTTATCCAAGCAGATTACAACTCCAATCCTGAAATTATTATGTCGAAGGAATATGATCCGACTGTCGGCAAAGGAAATAACTTAAGCCGCCAAATTGCAGTTGGTGAATCTCCTATCGGTTTGAGTCGTGACGCTGTTGAAGATTATTTGTGTGCAACAACAGGAAAACCAATCTCTATGTGCGGCTGCGAAGGGCACTCTCATCATACTACATTAATCGCCGAACTAAAGAATCGAGATCCGCGTTTACTACAAACAGTACCGACTCCCGAAGCTGGTGAATACACCTATTACCTAGAAGGGAAACGTCCGGATATCGGTAAATATACCAGTGGAAGTGTTAGTACATCTACGGGATATGGTGTTATCAAATATTACAATCCGTCAGAATACACATCATCTCATCATATTGGAACATTAGACGCTCCAATCTTCCGTTATGCAGAGATTCTTCTGATACGTGCAGAAGCAGGAGCCGAACTTGGCCAAGATCCCGAATTAGATAAAACAATCAACGCTTTGCGTGATCGGGTTGGTTTTAATCACCATTTGACAACAAATCCGATTGAAGACCCGAAATTGGTTGCCGAATATCCAACAATCAAAGGCCCGAACGCCAACTTGATCCGCGAAATCCGCCGTGAACGTCGTGTTGAACTAATGGCAGAAGGTTATCGTTATCACGACTTAATGCGTTGGGCCTGCGGTATTCGCCTGAACCAACCGAAATTGGGTATCATTCCAGACAAAGCAACAAGTGAGAATGATTTAAATGGATATAATACAAAAGATTATGAATCCATTAAATCCGGATTAGGTTTCGTAAACGGTGCCATTGATGTTTATACAAAACGAATGACAAATCCAGTTCCAAACTTTATAGATCCCAAGAACTATTTGTTCTCTATTCCGACAAACCAAATCGGATTAAATCCTAATTTAAAACAAAATCCGGGATGGGATTAATTGAAATATTTTGATAATTTTTTTTCAAAAGGTCTGCTCTTCATAACAGAAGGGTGGACCTTCTTGTATTTGAAAAATCCACATTATTTCATAGCTTTTGATTTTAAGGTCCATCTTCACAACTTCAGCAAACAATTCATATATATCAACTCCCTATAAATACTGAAATACCAAGAATATGAAGTGATTTAAGACTACACAATTCACATAGTTCAAAACAACTATTTAATCAGTTACAAAGAAAGTGAAAGAGGTAAGTGCTACCTTCTTATAAGTCTATTAAATGAGACAGTAATCATACAATATGACTTAAAAAATACATATAGCTTATTGGCTATCGAGGAAAAGGCACTGACCTACAGAGAGAAGATATATACCTTATTCCACAAAACAACTATCTTTCTATAAATGGATAATACTTCTTTTCACAGCCAGAAGATATCAAGTTCAAAACATATATGTTTATGCCTATGAAACACCTATGTTTTGAATTCGAAACATAGGTGTTTTGAAATAAGAAATATAAACGATCACATCAATAGTCTTTCTCATTCGCCAGATTCCACATATTCAGAAAAGAGGCTTTCGTTATGTCGACAATCTTATTCCAGTTTATCTTTTCCACATGGTCGCTTGGCATATGATAGTCAGGATGACCATCCGTATGGTACCAGATGACCGGAATATCCAAAAGAGCGAACGAAGCGTTATCACTCCCCCCTACCGGTTTATCCCACGGACGATAATCAGGAGTCAGATTCAAGCCGTATTTCTTGATATCGTTTTTCAACCAATCGCCAAACACAGGATGCGCTTCCGTATAGAAATAAACGACATGCATCGGCTTAGACTCGTCTTTATTACGGCCAATCATGTCGTAATTCAGATACCCCTTCACCTTATCCATCTCCGAGAATGTCTGCACGAAATATTTGGAGCCTAACAAGCCTTTCTCTTCACCATCCCAGAAGGCGAAAATAACGGTTCGCTCCGGTTGAACCCCCGTCGCTAAAAACGCCTTAGCAACCTGCAGGACAGCTGAAACACCCGAAGCATTATCGTCGGCCCCGTTATAGACCCGGTCACCGTCCAGCATCGGGTCAAAGCCAAGATGATCGTAATGGGCGCCAATAATCACATATTCGTTCGGGTTCTTACCCTCGATCTTCCCCAAGATGTTGTTCATCGACAACTTCTGATGGACACCTTGTTTCAACTTCGCGATCGAATCCGGATGAACCTGGAAACGGCCCTTCTTCTGCCGTTCCTTGTTATAGGCCTCAAAAGGTTGGTAATAGGATTCGAACAGAGGTTCGATCCCCATCGTTTTCAAATTAGATACAATATATTCACCGGCAATACGCCCACCACGGAAACCAGCTTCACGCCCTTCCAATGCATCGCTTGCCAGAAAACCGATATAGGCCTCGGCATTTGCCCTGTTAATGACATCCAGCCCTTTCTTTTCAGGCGACTCGGCCCATAGCGTAGCACTTAGTGCAATAGAGACTAAAAACAATCCCGTTTTTCTCATTTCGATATTGTGTTTTACAGATTATAGTTTTCTATATTATGCAAATATACGGATATTTGTATACATTCGAACTATAATGACAGAACACAAATATGATTTTAGTATGATTGTAGACAAGAGCAGGACTGACTTCATTAAAATAAAAAAAGGCCAAACTCCGCTATCTCATAAGCGTCGAATGCCTCCCCCCTTATCTCTCACCAGTCTTTCAAAAGACTACGGTGAAGAGACTACATCTAACAAATTATTTACTGTTTATACTCAATTTTTAGAGCTTTCGCTCATTTGGCTCACCAATCTGCGAATCTCAGCATTTACTCGCTGGCACATTGAACCATTTCCTACTGACTGATAACGATCAGCCTGATAACGCAACATCGCTAAAGTACGCATACTTTTTTCGTTTTCTCTCATCATCATAATTTTACTCATTTAAGTTCTCCACGCTTGGAGAACGATTAATAATAACTAAACCTAAACTTTCTTTTTCTTTTTGTTTACAGTGCAAAGATAAGTATTTTATTTGAATTTATGCTGTAAAACATATTTAATGTTTATTATTTAACCGTTTTTGGGTTTTGATTAAATATTTTTTATCTTGATTTATCTAAACGACAGTAGCCAATTCGCCTGTAGTCGAGTCGATTACAAATCCACGGACCGTTATATCTTTTGGGATCAACGGATGTTTTTGTACTTGAGTCACTGTTTCACGAACGGAACCTTCCGGGGTGTCGAATCCACGCAACCACGATTTGAAATCAATGCCGCAGTAACGCATCATATCGATATGCTCTGAAGGGATACCACGCTTCTTCATTACCTCAATCATCTGTTCGCTGTCCATATGCTTGGCACCGCAATCGGTATGACCGACAATCATGACCTCGTTCACACCTAATTCATAAATGGCAACCAACAGACTCCGGATCACACTTCCGAAAGGATGGGAAATAATCGCCCCAGCATTCTTGATGATCTTGACATCCCCGTTCTTTATTCCCAAAGCTGCCGGCAGCAGCTCCGTAAGGCGTGTGTCCATACAAGACACAATCGCTATTTTCTTATCAGGATATTTATTGGTGATAAACCGCTCATATCCTTTATTCTTTACAAATTCACGATTAAATTTCAATAACTCGTCTATCATAACTATCCTATATATATGTAACAGTTCAAAATCAAATAATGTTGAAATGTTTCAACGCATTGTATACACCATTCTCGTCGACAGAGGTCGTCACATAACTGGCCGCACTCATCACATCTTCGGCCGCATTTCCCATAGCAACCCCGATCCCGACATGGCTAAGCATCTGGATATCATTGCCACCATCGCCAAAGGCCATACATTCGTCCAGACCGATATGGTAATGTTCCAGCATCTTGTCAATCCCTATCCTTTTACTACTTCCAAGCGGTACGATATCTGTAAAAAGAGGGTTCCATCGTGTGGATTCACAATGAGACAGGACCTTCATAATACGTTTTTCCTGCTCTGCCGTAAAAAAGGCGATCAACTGGTAGACCGTCTTTCCATAAATATCCTCGATCGGACGGATTGGGGGAGCCGGGAAGTTCAACAGATGAAACACATTGTTGACCGCTTTATCCGTATAGTTCATAAAAATCTCGTCTTCCTGCACGAAGGCACAAGGGAACTCGCCTTCCTTTTCCTGGTAACGTACCAAGGCTTCGATATCCTTATCAGAAATACTGTGCTTATAAATCACATCGTCCTTTCCGGCAAACACATAGCCACCATTCAAAGTCACATATCCATCGAACTCAAGATCGCCCAGATTGTTAATCGAACGGCGATGGCGGCCGGTTGCTATAAATACTTTTATCCCCTTCTTCTTCAACAACTCGATTGCATGAAGGGTGGATTTCGGGACTACATGTGTTTTAAAGCTGACCAATGTCCCATCGATATCAAAAAATACTGCTTTAATCATAACCTAAACTCATTACCTTTTAAACCTCAACAAAGGTAAGAATAATTACGGATTTCCAAAGGTCATATAAAATTACTATATTTGAACGCTAAAACATTTTATTTGCAAACATGAAAACACATCTCTACTTATTGACAATACTATTCATATCCGTTCCATCCGTCTTTGCACAAGAGATTGAGAAAGAAACCGTTCCTGGACAAGAACCGACTTTGGTCGAACGACTTACAGGAGGGAAAAAGGTGATTGAAAGCGCAGAAATGAATTTTCAGCTTTTTACTTCGGCAAACGCCAATTTCATCGGTTCCGATTTCGACGGCATGAACTTCAAGCTGAATCGTGTCCGGTTGGAAATAAAAGGGGATGTATGGAAAAACCTTTCCTATCATTACCGGCAGTCGTTTAATAAATATTCGGACCCTTATTCGCTGGACAACCTTTCGTCCTCGCTCGAATTGGCTTATGTCAACCTGAAAGTACATGACAAGTTCGGCTTTACGATCGGTAAGCAGTTTGTCAATTTCGGAGGATACGAATATTTTGTCAATTCGATAAAAGTCCGTGAGTTCAGTGAGTTCAACAACCTACTGACCTGCTATCAGGCTGGTATTTCAGGCAACTGGCAGATCAATCCTGACCACGAACTTTGCTTCCAGATCGTAAACAACCGAAGCGGACAGGACAACGAAATCTACCCGACCGGATTGCCCGACAACACACGAGAAGCAAAAGTTCCTTTCATGTATACGGTAAACTGGAACAGCTACTATTTCGACCGCGTCCTGCAACTCCGTTATGCCGCTTCCGTAGGACAACAGACACAGAAACGTTACTCTTATTACTTCACCTGCGGCAACACGATCGAGAAAGGACCTCTGCTGACTTATCTGGACATCATGTACACCCGGCAGGGATTGGACCAACACGGCGTTATCAGCCGTCTGCCAGAGACAGCCCAGACAGCTTGCAATACCGAGTATCTATCGGTCATCGCCGATGTGGACTACCGGATTCACCCGCGTTGGAACCTCTATGTGAAAGGTGCTTATGAAACCGGAAGAGTGTACAAGGCGAACGGGCCGTTTACCAAAGGCATGTACCGCCGTTCCTGGAATGCACAGAGCAGCCTCGAATTTTTCCCGATCAAGAACAGTGATCTTTTCATCTTTCTCCTTTATACATATCGCGGCGTAAAACTTGAAAAAGCAGCCTTGGATATGGGAGCAGTCGATCCCGACACGCATCGTATTTCGTTAGGGCTGGTCTATTCGATTCCGGTATTCTAAACTTTCTCTTTCAAGGCAGTTTTGCCACCCACTATTCCCGGGGGTGTGTCAAAACACCTTTGTCACGATCTTTTAGGCACGGATTTACACGGGATCATTCAAACAAAGCCGATCCGATCAAATTATACCGGAAACTTTTATTATCATAGATATCCAAGCCTTTAACCTTGACACCGATCAGTGTCGAGCGATATAGGTTCTCCACGTTGAGAACATTGTATTTTCCTTTCGGCAGCTCCATATACTTATCTAAGGGCTGCAAATAGACAACCGTATATACCAACGGACTGACATAGCCGTTCTGACCGGTTCCTCTGCTCCGTTTCTCGTATTTTTCCGCATCATCCATGCTCACAGGGATAAAGAACGCCTGGTCCGGATTAACCGGCATAAAATTGAAACCGTTGAAAGGAATACATTGTTTGGGAGAACTGCCCGAACATGTCGGATAGGACAATGGATAACCTTTATGGTCAAAATCATAACCGTTATGGTTACTGTTCACTTTTATGAAATAAGTTTTCGTAAAATCAAAATCGGCCATTTCCTTTTCCAAGCGAGCCTGATATTCGCCTTTCAGTTTACGGAATTTAAACTGATCGCGCCGGCATTCCTGCCCCAATTCTTTATTGACGACACTGATATAATTCAAGACAACCTTGTCGTCTATCGGTAATTTATTGACACGAACACAGCAAATAAACATTTGTTCGAGCGTCATCTCCTCGCATTTTATAACAGGTTCAGGCATATTCACGACGATCTCGCCTTGTTCGATCGCACGATCAATCTCCACGAACAGTTTCTTATCGGGAGCTTTCTCACTTTCCAAGGCAAACACAACAGCTTCGTTCAGGAACATATTCTTATCTTCCGGCCGGATAATCTCACGGATTGTTACCTTGGAGAAAGGCAAATCCTTTCCATTGAACGCCTCGTACCGGACATTAGTTAGACCTTTATTTCGTTAAAACGCGATAAAGATAAACTTTTTCCAAAATATATGAAACAAATGATATTACAATAAATAGACATCATTTATATCCAGCTTGAACTGCAGACCAAGAAATTCAGCTGCTTTCCTGCAAAGTAGCATCCGTCCGGTAAAAATCTCGAAATAGTCCATCACGGCACAAATTTCGGTATTGATCTTCAAATCGAGAGTGATCGTTTTCGAATCCAACTCCAATATAACATCCGATTTCTCAGCAGCATAATTTACCCGGTCATGGATATCGAAATTGATCGTGGAACGATTACGGACACGGCTGCGACGTACATCCGTCTTATCAGCGATTATCAGAGCAGCTGCAACAGCATTTACAGCAGCAGCCGTCTGTTCGTCATGGTTTCCGATAGCAGTAATAACGGTCGCCACATCTTCAGGCGGCATTCCCATCTTATCCAAAATACGAAAAGCCATCATAGCCCCACTTTGGGCGTGGTCGATGCGGTTCACCACATTGCCTATATCGTGCATGAAACCGGCGATACGAGCCAATTCCAACTCATGCGCATCAAACCCTAACTTCTCCAATAAATCCCCTGCTACTTTCGCAACCTTCGTGCAATGGGCAAAGCTATGCTCCGTGTAGCCGATTACTTTCAACGACTCGTCCGCCTGTTTGATATAAGTCCGGATCTCTTCGGAATTGCGGACATCTTCATATGTTACATTCATATTTTTATCTTTACTATATACGTTAATTAAACACAGAAATATTCCATTTTGTTCTGTCGAAGAACCAGAAGGACATGAATTTCATATTACAAAAGCCTTTTACCGGTCTTTATTGGAATAATAAAAAGCGGAATCTCATGGTGAGACTCCGCTTTCTATTTTATTCGGGTGAAAAAAGGATTTCCACCCTTAGATGATCATAATCAAATTATTCTTCTACGCTCCAGTTTTCAGCAGCCATACGTTTGTAGCTACGCAGACGCCACTTAGCGTTTTCTTCTGCGGCAGCAAACAACTCAGCAGCTTCAGCCGGATACTGTTTTGCAACAGATGCGAAACGAACTTCACCTTTCAGGAAGTCCTGGAACTTACTCCAATCCGGTTCTTTGGAATCCAATGTGAACGGGTTCTTGCCTTCAGCTTCCAGAGCAGGATTGTAGCGCCACAAGTGCCAGTAACCACATGCAACAGCTTCTTTTTCTTCAGCCTGAGATTTACCCATACCCTTCTTCAAACCGTGGTTGATACAAGGAGCATAAGCGATAATCAAAGAAGGACCGTCATAAGCTTCAGCTTCGCGGATAGCCTTCAAGGTCTGAGCCTGATCAGCACCCATAGCGATCTGAGCAACATAAACATAACCGTAAGTTGTAGCCATCAGACCCAAGTCTTTCTTGCGGACTCTCTTACCGGCTGCGGCAAACTTGGCGATTGCGCCGACCGGAGTAGCCTTTGAAGACTGACCGCCTGTATTTGAATACACTTCAGTATCCAGAACCAGGATATTCACATTCTTGCCGGAAGCGATCACGTGATCCAGACCACCATAACCGATATCGTAAGAAGCACCGTCACCGCCGATAATCCACTGTGAACGTTTTACCAGGAAGTGGCTCAATTCGGCAATAGTAGCGCAATTCGAACATTTATCCTTGGCAGCTTCAACCATCGGAGTGATCTGTGCAGCCAGTTCTTTCGTCTTATCGGCATCGTTCTGATTTTCGATCCATGCAGTGAACACTTCTTTGTATTCAGCCGGACATTCTTCAGAAGCGACAGCAGCTTCCATAGCCGCCTGGATACGTGCACGCATCTTTTCGTTAGCCAGTTCCATACCCAGACCGAATTCACAGAAGTCTTCGAACAAAGAGTTAGCCCATGCAGGACCTTCGCCCTTTTCGTTCGTCGTATACGGAGTAGAAGGAACAGAACCTGAATAGATGGAAGAACATCCCGTAGCGTTAGCGACCATTTCACGATCACCGAACAACTGGGAAATCAGTTTTACGTACGGAGTTTCACCACAACCAGAGCAAGCGCCGGAGAACTCGAACAACGGAGTTGCGAACTGAGAATTCTTCACATTAGACTTGATGTCTACCAAACTCTGCTTAGAGCTTACGTTAGCCACACAGTACGTCCAGTTGTCAGCTTCAGCCAACTGACCTTCCAGCGGAGCCATAGACAACGCCTTGTTGCCCTTGAATCCCGGACAGATATCGGCACAGTTACCGCAACCCAGACAGTCGAGAACATCAACCTGCATACGGAACTTCATACCCTTCATTGTAGCCGGAGCTTTCACATCCAACATCGGGAAGTTTGCACCCTTCTGTTCTTCGTCATTCAGAACGAACGGACGGATAGAAGCGTGAGGACAAACATAAGCACACTGGTTACACTGGATACAGTTTGCTTCATTCCAAACCGGAACAAATGCAGCAACACCACGTTTTTCATATTTTGCAGTGCCCTGATGCCATGTACCGTCTTCGATACCCTTGAAAGCAGAAACCTTCAACAGATCGCCATCCTGTGCATTGATAGGACGAACCACTTCGTTGATGAATGCAGGATCGTTGTTTACAACCTCTTCATCATCCGGCAGGTTAGCCCATGCAGGATCAACAGTCAACTGATTGTATTCGCCACCACGGTCAACAGCTGCATAGTTTTTGTTTACAACATCTTCACCCTTCTTGCCATAAGACTTCACGATGAATTTCTTCATCTGTTCGATAGCCAGATCAACAGGAATTACGCCTGTGATACGGAAGAATGCAGACTGCAAGATTGTATTGGTACGGTTACCCAAACCAATTTCCAATGCGATCTGTGTAGCATTGATATAATAAACCGTAATATTTTTCTGAGCGAAATAACGTTTTACGCGGTTAGGCAGGTGTTTTGCCAATTCTTCGCCATTCCATACCGTGTTCAGCAAGAATGTACCGTTCTCACGCAAACCGCGAGTCACATCGTACATACGCAGGTAAGCCTGAACGTGGCAAGCCACAAAATTCGGTGTGTTTACCAAATAGGTAGAACGGATCGGATGATCACCGAAACGCAGGTGAGAACAAGTGAAACCACCCGATTTCTTAGAGTCGTAAGAGAAATAAGCCTGGCAATATTTATTTGTATTGTCACCGATGATCTTAACAGAGTTCTTGTTGGCACCGACAGTACCATCTGCACCCAAACCGTAGAACTTAGCTTCGAACATACCTTCGCCACCCAATGCGATCTCTTCTTTCTGAGGCAGGGAAGTGAATGTTACGTCATCTACGATACCGATCGTGAACTGGTTCTTCGGCATCGGCAGTGCCAGGTTTTCATATACGGAAAGGATCTGGGCAGGAGTCGTATCCTTAGACCCCAAACCATAACGGCCGCCTACGATAACCGGAGCATCTTCCTGGCCATAGAAACAGTCTTTTACATCCAGATACAGAGGTTCGCCTACTGCACCCGGTTCTTTTGTACGGTCCAAAACAGCAATACGCTTAGCAGTCTTAGGAACAGCTGACAAGAAGTGTTTAGCCGAGAACGGACGATACAAGTGAACGGAAACCAAACCTACTTTTTCACCCTTAGCTGTCAGGTAGTCGATAGCTTCGCGTGCAGCTTCCGTAACAGAACCCATTGCAATGATGACACGTTCTGCATCTTCAGCTCCGTAGTAATCGAACAAACCGTATTTACGTCCTGTGATCTTGGAGATTTCATTCATATATTCTTCTACGATAGCAGGAACTGCATCATAGTAAGAGTTGCTCGATTCTCTATGCTGGAAGAAGTGGTCTGGGTTTTCAGCCATACCGCGTGCAACCGGAGTTTTCGGATTCAAGGCACGTGCGCGGAATTCAGCCAACGCCTTCTGGTCGATCAGCGGAGCCAAGTCTTCATTTTCCAATGCTTCGATCTTCTGGATTTCGTGAGATGTACGGAAACCGTCAAAGAAGTTCACGAACGGAACACGGGATTTGATTGTAGCCAAGTGGGCAACACCTGCCAAATCCATCACTTCCTGTACAGAACCTTCGGCCAACATGGCGAAGCCTGTCTGACGGGCAGACATTACGTCTTGATGGTCACCGAAGATACACAGTGCGTGAGAAGCCAATGTACGAGCAGATACATGGAATACGCAAGGCAGCAATTCACCTGCGATCTTGTACATGTTCGGGATCATCAGCAACAAACCCTGAGAAGCCGTATAAGTCGTAGTCAGTGCACCAGCCTGCAACGAACCGTGAACTGCACCGGCAGCACCACCTTCAGATTGCATTTCCTGCACCATTACAGTTTCGCCGAAAATATTCTTACGTCCGGCAGCAGCCCATTCATCTACATATTCTGCCATTGTAGATGACGGAGTGATGGGGTAAATCGCAGCAACTTCACTGAACATATAGGAGATATGTGCAGCAGCCTGGTTACCATCACAGGTTAAAAATTTCTTCTGTTTTGTCATAGACTCTTACTATTAGTATTTAAAAAAATTTCAATATAAAAAGCCGAAAAGCCAAAGCGGGATCATGTTGCCCTCTCCTACTTCGACCTTATCGATTGCATAATACAGATCAGGATTATTCTTCACCTTCATGTTTTCTTCAATCCTGAAATTATGCATCCCATTGACTAAGAAATGTGCATTCTTCCCGCCCTCATTCAATTTATTGTCCTTCAGAAGCTGGTTATAAAAGAATGATTCGCGGACAGACTGCATATTCACTTCCATCGGCCGGATGGGATACATCAAATTGGAGTTATACATATACACTTTAGAGGGTTTCTTGGGGAAGGACTCTCCCACCGGATAAAGCATGTTCATCAAACGGGCATCGGCCAAATATTTGATATAGTTCATTACGGTGGCCCGCGAAGTCTCTATGTCTTTGCTCAACTGACTCACATTGGGCGTACAAGGAGCGCTTGTCGCCAACAGGTAAAGCAGCTTACGCAGTTTCGGCAGATAGCTTTGTTCGATTTGTTTTATGTATAACACATCTACCTCCAGCATCATATTCATGGTCTTTAGCAAATTCTCCGAGAAATTGCGCTTCTCCAAGAAGAACGGGTAGAAACCATGATGCAGATAGTCCTGAAAGTATGCCATCGGTTTTCCCACCGAGCAGATGCCTTTCGCAATCTCCTGATGGTCCACCAATATTTCTCCAAACGTATAAGCCGGAAAACTGTTCCCGGACATCAGATTAAAAAATTCCCGGAATGAAAAACCTCGTAGGTTATACGAAACCACCTTGCCCGACAGGTCGGGATTTTCCTCTTTCAACCGCATGACGGAAGAACCGGAAAAAATGATCTTCAAGTCGGTGAAGTTATCGTAACAATAACGGAGTTCTTTCGACCATCCCGAATATTTGAACACTTGATCGATCAGCAGCACTTTTCCCCCTTTTGCCCTGAACTCAGAAGCAAAATCGACCAACGTACGTTCCGTAAAATAAAAATGATTCAGATTTATGTAAAGACACTCCTTATTATCCGCGCCAAAATGCTCGCGGGCATAATCCAGCAGAAAAGTCGTCTTTCCCACTCCGCGAGAACCCTTAATGCCGATCAGCCGGTCATTCCAGTCGATCTCGTCCATCAGCCCTCTGCGAACCGGCGAATACAAGTGTTCTACCAGATATTTATGTGTTTTAAAGAATGCTTCCACTTTTTCAATTGACAATTAACAATGGACAATTGACAATTTATCCATCCCGTTAAACGAGGCAAATATAGATATTTTTTCCGAATTGCAATGCAGAGTTTGCAATTTTGATAAAAAACATCTATTCCAAATTATCAATTATCCATTTTTTATTGTTAATTATTCAATTATCGTTATCCACCCATAGGTATCAGGTTCATCGCCATACTGGATAGCACGCAGTTTATTGTATAGTTTTTCACAAACAGGACCCGGTTTACCGTCTTTTGCAATCACATAAGACTTATTGACATCCAAATCATCGATCTGTGAAATCGGAGCAATAACCGCAGCAGTTCCGCATTCGGCAGCTTCATCGAACGCAGCGATTTCTTCTACCGGAACCGGACGGCGTTCCACTGTCAAGCCCATATCGGTTGCCAACTGCTGCAAACTCTTGTTCGTGATAGAAGGCAGGATAGAGTGAGACTGCGGAGTGATGTAGCTGTTGCCACGAATTCCGAAGAAGTTGGCTGGGCCGCATTCGTCCAGATATTTCTTTTCTTTCGGGTCCAGATATAAAACAGCGGCGTAGCCCAACTCATGAGCCTTTTCGCCCGCAACGAGACTGGCGGCGTAATTACCACCGACTTTGATCGTACCGGTTCCCTGAGGGGCAGCACGATCGTAATCGCGCATGATACATACTTTGGAGGGTTTGAAACCACCCTTAAAATACGGTCCCACCGGCGTCACAAACACCATGAACATATATTCGGGAGCCGGCTTCACACCCACCTGGGCACCCAAACCGATCATCAACGGACGGATATATAAAGCAGCCCCGCTTTCATAAGGGGGAACAAAACGTTCGTTCAGTTTTACGACCTTACGGATAGCTTCCTCGAACTTCTCAACGGGCAACTCGGCCATTTTGATACCGCGGCTGGAAGATTGCATGCGTTTGCCGTTCTCATCCATACGGAACACACGGATCTTGCCGTCTTTCCCTTTGAACGCCTTCAATCCTTCAAACGACTCCTGTCCATAATGCAAACATGTGGCAGCCATATGAATATTGATGATCTCGGAAGAACTAACTTCGAGTTCGCCCCATTTACCATCCCGATAGTAACATCGTACATTATAGTCTGTCTTCATATAACCGAATGACAGATCAGACCAATTAATATTTTCCATATCTTATCGTAATTAGATTATTGACAGGCAAAGGTATTAATAAAAAATGAAAAACGGCAACCGTTACTCATTTAATCCTCGCAGGAAAATAATCCCGCAAATTGTCGCAATGCGTACAGGCAAATTCGGCTACACTCTTATTGTACACCTTGCCTCAAACCTCATTGGTCCAAATCGAAACTACTACTGCACCTAATTCGATTTTATACCCCATTTAATTCAAATTACACGCAAGGGTAATATTTTCTAACAGATATAAGATTCCTACACCTCACTATCAATCAAAATTTTAACTCAAAATCGCATTTTAAAGAGAGATATTGTCTATTTTAACACTCATTTACCCCTTCAAAAACGGCAAAAATAACAAGAACGATAGATGCAAATTGCAGATTATATCGTATCTTTGTGAAGAAGCAACAAAAAGACATGATGGAAACACTTTATCCGATAGGCATACAGAATTTCGAAAAGATACGCAAAGAGGGATATCTTTACATAGATAAGACGGAATTGGTTTACCGATTGGCGAAGACGGGAAGCTATTACTTCCTAAGCCGTCCACGACGTTTCGGCAAGTCATTGCTAATTTCAACTTTAGAAGCCTATTTTCAAGGTAAAAAAGAGCTGTTCGAGGGGTTGGCGATGGAACGGTTGGAAAAAGATTGGGTGAAATACCCGATCTTGTATCTGGACCTGAACATCTCGCAATATAGCTCACAAAAGGACTTGGAGGATATATTGAACCGCAACTTAGTCGCCTGGGAAAACCTGTACGGGGCAGATCCGGCCGAACGGAGCCTCGCCTTGCGTTTCGCAGGCATCATCCAGCGAGCCTGCGAAAAGGCAGGGCAGCGCGTGGTCATCCTGGTAGACGAGTATGACAAACCTTTGCTACAGAACCTGCACGACGAAACGATGCAAACGGAACTGAGAAATATGCTGAAGCCTTTCTACGGCGTTCTGAAGACGATGGACGGTTGTATCAAATTCGCACTGCTGACAGGCGTGACGAAGTTCGGGAAGGTGAGCGTGTTCAACGATCTGAACAACCTGATGGACATTTCGATGGACGACCGGTATGTCGAGATATGTGGCATTACGGAGGAAGAAATCCATACTTATCTCGAAAAAGAACTACAAGGGTTGGCGTCCCGGCAAAAGGTCAGCTATGAGGAGATGTGCCTTGAATTGAAAAAACGGTATGACGGCTATCATTTCGTTGAAAATTCAATCGGTATGTATAATCCGTTCAGTCTGTTGAACACATTTGCCAAGAAAAAGCTCAGCGACTATTGGTTCGAAACAGGCACACCCTCCTACTTAGTCGAACTGCTCAAAAGGATGGATTACAATCTATATGATATGGCGCATACACAAACAAATGCAGATGTGCTGAACAGCATCGACATCGTCTCGCGCAATCCCATTCCGGTCATTTACCAAAGCGGCTATCTGACAATTAAAGAGTATGATCCGGAGTTCCAAATCTATACATTGGGTTTTCCTAACCAAGAAGTAGAGGAAGGATTCGTCCGATATCTACTTCCCTACTACTCCTCCATAACCGCCGTCGACTCCACATTCGAGATACAAAAGTTCATCAAAGAAATCCGGATGGGTGATGCGGAAGCTTTACTCACCCGCCTGCAAAGTTTCTTTGCTGACACTCCCTACGAATTGATTCGCAATCTGGAAGTACACTACCAGAACGTCTTGTTCATCGTCTTCAAACTGGTTGGGTTCTATGTAAAAACAGAGTACCATACTTCGCGCGGACGCATCGACTTGGTGCTGCAAACCGACCGATATATCTATATTATGGAGTTCAAGTTGAATGGCACGGCAGAAGAGGCATTACAACAGATCGAAGACAAGCAGTACGCTTTACCTTTCACATCCGATACAAGAACGCTGTTCAGGATAGGCGTCAATTTCAGCAACGAAACACGGAATATCGACACGTGGAAAATTCAAACAACATAAACAATCAACATATTGGGCAGACAAACATAACTGTTTTTTATGTACATTTGTCCACCCAAATAAATAAATAACATGAAAGTAATCGATCTGATCAATAGCAGCAAGAGTACTGCTTTCTCATTTGAAATACTTCCTCCGTTGAAAGGAAACAGCATACAGAAAGTATATAATGTCATAGACAAACTGATCGAGTTCGATCCTAAATACATTAATATAACATCCCATCACAGCGAATATATCTACAAGACTTTGCCAGATGGTAGCTTTCAGAAAATCAACATCCGCAAACGTCCCGGATCGGTCGCCATCGCTTCGGCTATCCAAAATAAATATGGTATAACGGCTGTTCCTCATATTATATGCAAGGGATTTACAAAAGATGAAACGGAATATGCACTGATCGACCTGAACTTTTTAGGTGTTTATGACCTGTTGTTGCTCCGCGGGGATGTCAAGACACTGGAAGCCGGACAAAAAACAGACATATACCACGAACATGCAACCGACCTCCAGCAGCAGGTGAACGACTTCAACAAAGGGATCGCCATCGACGGATCTGCTTTCGAAGCCAATGAAACCCCGTTCTCTTACGGAATGGCTTGCTATCCGGAAAAGCATGAAGAAGCCCCCAATATGGACTCGGATATTTTCTATCTGAAAGAGAAAGTAAAGAACGGGGCGGACTACTTGGTGACACAGATGTTTTTCGACAATGAAAAATATTACGCATTCGTAGACCGATGCCGGGCGGAAGGCATTACGGTCCCCATCATTCCGGGTATCAAGCCGATCGTATTCAAGAACCAGCTCACCGTGCTGCCTAAGATATTCCGTTCAGACATTCCCGAACCGTTTGCAACGGAACTTCGTAAATGCAAAACGGATGATGAAGCGAAAGCCGTCGGTGTCGAATGGTGCATCCAGCAATGCAAAGACTTGATTGCACACGGCGTTCCGAGCCTACATTTCTATACGATGATGGCATCGGATAGCGTCTATAAGGTGGCAAAAGAGGTGTATTGAAAGCACGAAAACATCGTTTCATGAGCACGAAACTATATTTCCATGCCTATGAAACGATGTTTTCATGCCGAAGGAACTATATTTTCAAGCAATCGTAATCTCCCCGATCAGCGAACAATTCAGATGTTCCTTTACTTCGTCCGGCGTCATACCATGCCCGAACAGGAACATCAGCTTGGCAACCGCACATTCGGTCGTGCTGTCGTAACCGCTCACCACGCCGGCCTGCAACAATTTGCGACCGGTTTCATAGCGGTGCATTTCCACGCTCCCGGCAAGGCATTGGGTGACATTGACAATGACGATCCCCCGTTCGACCGCATCCTTCAACATCTCCAGCAACCAGTCATATCCGGGCGCATTCCCGCTACCGAATGTTTCCATCACGACGCCTTTCAAGCCGGGAATATTCAAGATGCTTTCCACAACCTGCGGAGAAATTCCAGGAAATATTTTCAAGATTGCAATATTCCGGTCCAACAAGTAATGAGGTTTCAGCGGTTTTCTGGATACCGGGTGGTAGATCTGGGGAATATCATATTTAATAGAAATACCGGCATGCGCCAGCGGAGGATAATTATAGGAACGGAACGCATTGAAATTATCCGCATTCGTCTTGCTGGTACGATTCCCGCGCAACAAGTCGTTCTCAAAGAAAATACAGACTTCAGGAACCAGCGGCATATCGTTTTCACGGGCGGCGGCAATCTCTATCGCCGTAATCAGGTTTTCCTTTCCATCCGTACGAAGCATACCGATCGGAAGCTGTGAACCGGTCAGAACCACCGGCTTACTTAGATTTTCCAGCATAAAGCTCAAAGCGGAAGCGGTAAAGGCCATCGTATCGGTCCCATGCAGAACGACAAAGCCATCGTAATCATGATAATGTTCCGCAATGACATGCACGATTTTCATCCATGAATCCGGTCCCATCTCCGATGAATCCATCGGTGGATCAAATTGAATAGACGATATTTTATATCCGAGATTTTTCAGTTCGGGGACATGCTCCTCCAAATGTTCGAAGTTAAAAGCCTCCAAAGAGCCTGTTTCAGGATTTTCTATCATTCCGATAGTACCTCCCGTATATATAATCAGAATAGAAGCGTCATCTTTGCATACATTCATAATACAATCCGTATTTATGTGATTTTCCTTTTTACGGCGCAAAGATAACAACTATCATTTTGAAATCAAATACCGAAATAAGATAATTAAAATTTATTCAAAAGCTATTATATCAGAAATACATACAAGAAAAATATTGCATTTTGTCAATATCTCAAAAACAAACCGCCATTCCCGCTTTTATTGATCAGGCAATAGAAGTAAGCAATACGCCAGAAACCATACAACAAAATGAAAAAAAGTTTGTTATCGGATAGGGGTTTTTCCAAGCATCTTAGTCTTATCGACGAAATAATAAATGTTACGAAGATGAAATACATACTGTTTATCGCCATGGATTTGGCCTTATATCCTTTTTTGCTTGTGCTTTTTATTGGTAAATGCATTAAAGAGAAAATACAGATCGCACATTAAGATGAGGTTTCTTATTTCCTCGATTATTCGTACCTTTGCTCTATCAACTCAATAAGGAGCAACATGTACTTCAAGGATATTATCGGTCAGGAAGAAATAAAAAAACGACTTATACATTCGGCACAGACAGGTGTCGTCCCGCACGCCCAGCTATTCACAGAACAGGTTAGCGCAGGCGCTTTCCCTCTGGCACTGGCTTACGCACGTTATCTGAACTGCACGAACCGGACGGAAACAGATTCATGCGAGCATTGTCCGTCATGCTTGAAGTATAACGAGTTGGCCCATCCGGATCTTCATTTCGTGTTTCCGATCGTATCCAAGAAGGAGAAGAAAAAGGAAGTCTGCGATGATTATCTTACCGAATGGAGAGGTTTCCTGAAAAACCGTCCCTATTTCGACATAGACGGTTGGCTGGATTATATCGATGCAGGCAACTCACAGGCCTTGATCTACTCGAAAGAAAGCGACGAGATTATCCGGAAACTGAGCCTCAAGATATACGAAGCGACTTACCGTATCCTGTTGGTATGGCTGCCTGAAAAACTTCATCAGACCTGCGCCAACAAGCTCCTGAAGGTTATCGAGGAACCTCCCCGGAACACGGTGATCCTGATGGTATCGGAACTTCCTGATCTGGTTTTAGGTACGATCCTGTCTCGTGCGCAGCGTATCAACGTGCGGAGAATCCATCCGGAAGATATCGCTTCCTCCATGATTTCCCGGTTCAACTTGACTCCCGAAGATGCCAAACATGTCGCCCATCTGGCAAACGGCAGTTATCTGAAAGCGGTCGAGACAATCAGCTTGGGAGAAGAGAACAAGTTCTACCTGGAACAGTTCAAAGGCATGATGCGCAACTCCTGGGCGCGTAATGTCAGAGGCATGAAAGACATGGCAGATGTGCTAGCAAGTATCGGACGTGAACGACAGAAGAACTTCCTTGCTTATTGCCAACATCTGATACGCGAGAACTTCATGTACCGGTTCCAGTCGCCGGAACTCAATTATATGAATACGGACGAAGCTGGATTTGCCGTGAAGTTCGCTCCTTTCATCAATGAACGGAATGTGATCGACATCATGGACGAGTTGGCAAAAGCGGAACGGCATGTGACGCAAAATGTGAACGCAAAGATGGTCTTTTTCGATCTTTCCCTACGGCTTACCGTATTGATAAAACGGTAATTCCAGATAAGTTGTCACAGCTTTTTATTCTGCCAGTTTCCTTTCCAGAGATAGAAGAAAGCGAACAGGATCATCAAATCGTAGACATGCTCCGTTGTCCAGCAGACCGCCACATCCGCATGTATCCGGATACCGACCCAAAGTGCATAAAAAACATAGACAAAGATGCTTACCATATCAATCAGCAATGCCGTCTGCGTATTGCCCGTTCCCGACACGCTGAAAAAGAAAATAAAAGCAGGTACCGCAATCAGATAAGAGGAAAGCATCACCCAAAGGGACGATACAGAACCGGCAATCAGATCCGTATTATCCGTATAGATACGCAATACAAGTTCCGGAAATAGGGCGATCAGGATACCGAGCGGCAAAACGAAGTAATAGCAAATCCGTATCATACGTCCGCACAATCCCATCACCTGTTCCGGCTTTCCAGCACCAATCAGATTGCTGACCAGCGAACTGGAGGTCGAAGCAAAGGCATTGACAAACATAAACAGAAACGAAGAAATGCTTCGTACCACATTCGTAATCGCCAACGACCGCTCTCCCTGATGCTCCATCACGACAAAGAACACGAACCAGCCTAAAAAAGCAATCCCGTGCTGAATCATAATCCAGATAGAAACACCCAATATTTGCTTCAACATCCGAAAATCCATACCCGAATACTCAAACAACCCGTATTTCTCATAATCGACTTTCTTCCACGTATAAAGGATGAAGAACAGTACCGAAACAGCCTCCGAGACCGATGAAGCGATCGCCGCTCCGGCAATTCCCAATGCCGGTAATCCAAACTTTCCGAATATCAAGACATAGTTCAGCATCACATTGGTCAACACCATCACAACCGAATTTATGGTCAAGATCCTTGTTTTTGTAATACCGACATAAAAAGCCCTGAACATAACGGCCACAAAGGAGAAGAAAAAGCCATAGACACGCCAGTCCACATACTCCATCGTAGCTTGGTAGACTCCATCGGAATCGATCAGTTTGCGCAGGAAGAAAGGCGAATACAGATGCGAAAACGTAAACAGCAACGCTGCAAGCAACAACAGAAAAAACGTTCCCTGCAGAAAGACCGGACCGATCCGTTTATACTCCTGTGCACCGTTACGCCGGGCTATCAATACCTGCGCACCGATACTGAAACCGAAGCCAAGCATATAAATCACAAGATAATAGACTCCCGCCAATGCCGACGCTCCCAACTCGACTTCTCCTACCCGCCCCAAATAGGCCGTATCGGTCAACCCGATCATGTGTTCCATCAATAGACTCATCAAGACGGGGAATGTTATTTGCAGAATTTGTTTGTTCGTAAATTGCATATTGTCTGATAAAAAGGGGTGCAAAGATAATAATAAGAATGGATTGCACAATATAACCGGGAGATATTCGTTTTTATAAAAATGAACCGGTATGATGGTGCGTATAATTTATTAATGATATTCCTATGAAAGCGAAATTATTGCTGATATTCTCTCTGTCATTTTACCTTTTCAGTTGTAACGGACAGAATTCCCATATCCCGGCAGCTGTCACTTCAGCCGCTCCAGTCAAGATCAATCGTTTCGACAAGGAGCTTTTAAAGCTGGTCGAAACGGACGACTCCTCCATGCAAGCCAAGCTTGTTCGCGAATACCCGCAAATGCTCGACATATTGGGAAAAGGTATCCTAAACATGAAGTCTCCGGCAATGCCCGGCTTCTTCGACAAATTGGCCAACTACTATTCCGAACCGACTTTGAGAGGGCTATACGCCGATGCTGTCCGTCAATATGACAATGTTTCCCAGATCGAACAAGCTCTCGGCAACGGCTTCACATGGCTGAAAACCTGCTTTCCTTCGATGCAGATTCCGGCCATCTATATGCACGTTTCAGGCTTCAACCAAAATGTACTGGTCGGCGACAGCCTGTTGTCCATCTCGATAGATAAATATTTAGGCGAGGAATATCCGTTATACCAGGACTTCTTCTATGATTTCCAGCGCCGGTTAATGACGCCTGAGCATATCGTCCCCGATTACCTTGCCGGTTGGCTGATGTCCGAGTATCCGTTTGAAGGAAAAGAAAATGTACTGCTCGACCGGATGATCTATGAAGGCAAAATAAAATATCTGATCCATCAAGCATTTCCTGAACTGAAGCCTGAAGTACTCATGGGCTACACGGAAACTTCCTATAACTGGTGCAAAGAGAATGAATCCAACCTGTGGAAGGCTATCATAGAACGCAAGCATCTTTATACGCCAGACCAGATGACGACAAATAAATACTTCGATAACGTCCCCAGCATATTCCTGGCAAGCGATGCTCCCGGAAATCTCGGCAGTTGGCTCGGCTGGCAGATTATCGACAAATATATGCGAGAAACGAATTCGACTCCGGAAGCCTTGATGCAAAACAACGATAGCCAAGCTATCCTGACCGATTCGAAATACAAGCCATAAAGCCTACGGGGGGATATAAAAAAAGAAAACCGTCCTATTCTCGCGAACTGGACGGATAACCTAATCTAACTTAATTCTAATACCATGAAAAACACTATATCTTAATAACAGAACCGGTATCGAAAAGTTTAATAGAACGGTTTATTTTTATTTCTTTCACAAAATAATGATCATGCGAGATCAACAACACCGTTCCTCTATAACTCTTTATAGCCGCTGTTATTATTTCAACACTTTGTATATCCAGATTGTTCGTCGGTTCGTCTAAAATAAATACATCCGGCGCATTATTTCCGATCATAAGGCAGCAAAAGAGCAACCGGATCTTTTCACCTCCGCTCAAGCAAAAACACGGCTTGTCCCATGTCTCGTAAGGAAACAAACAACGGTTCAAAATGGATTTCAATTCATGTTCAGCCAAATGCGAGGCGTTAAAACGTTCCGTCTGCTCGAACACGGTCAATCCGGGATCAAGCACGGAACATTCCTGATCAATATAAAGATAACTGAAATCAGCCCGTGTAATCGTCCCGGCCGCCGGCTTCAGTTCCCCTAACAACAATTTGACCAGGGTCGTTTTTCCGCTCCCATTATTTCCTGTGATATGAATACGGTCGCCACTTCTGACCTGGATATTCAGAGGTGACTTCCATAGGCAGGAAGAAGTGTAACCAAAATTGATCTGATCCGCAGTGATCAGAATCTTACCGGTGTGCAGATCGGAAGAATTGAAATTTGTCTGAAGTACCCGCAAATCGGGAATCACATCCTGAAGTCCGGCAATCGAACTTTGCAGGGAAGCCATTTTCTCTTCATGGACATCGTTCAGCCGGACTGTGCTTTTCTCGGCTTTATCTTTCATCGTATTGACTGCCATGCGCGAAATCCCTTTCTTGAAACTCGACTTATCACTGCGGACATTCGACTTATTCTTCCGTTCCATCACTTCACGCGCTGTTTTGCGGGCCAAGCGAAGTTCTTTCTCCTTCTCACTCAACTGATTCTGCAAAGCTGTCAACGCCAACTCTTTCTGTTCTTTATAGAACTCATAATTGCCACCATAAAGTGTGACCTCACTTTTCTCAAGTTCACAAATGCAAGGCAGCAGGTTCAGCAACGTCCGGTCATGACTGACAATCAACAAGGTCGAACGTCTGCTCCGGATCATCTCATACAATTTTTCCCGACCGGAAACATCCAGATGATTCGTCGGTTCATCCATCAGAATAATTTCCGGTGCATGAACAAGGATACCGGAAAGGAACACTTTCGTCTTTTCTCCTCCGCTCAACGAACACATCGGCTGGGACAGTTGCAGATGCTCCAGATTCCAGGAAGCAAGTGCGGAAAGACAACGTTCTTCCACATCCCAGTCATCATTCAAACAAGTAAAGTTTTCCGCCGAGGCGTCACCTTCAAGAATGGCATGGAGTGCCTTTATCCGATCGTCCACCCGCAGGGCTTCCGCCACCGTCAGGTTGTCGAACTGTCCGAAATGTTGTGGAATATAATAAGGGCGTGAAGAACACACTACCTCCCCCGATGAAGGTTTCAGGTTCCCTTCAATGATACGCAACAAAGTCGATTTGCCCGTACCGTTATTCCCCACCAGCGCAAGACGCTGTCCTGTATTGACTATCAGGTTTATGTTTTGAAAAAGAGGTTCCTTGTCAGCATGGACATAGCATAGCTGATGTACGGATATACACATAGTTTTCTTTGAATTAAAAGATTATAAACTAAAAAAGATAAAATCACAAACGTGCCGAAGGATGGCACAGGATAAGGCCGGAATAAAGAATCGACAATCGAAAATGAGCAATTGGCAATTACATCAGAAAGATATTTACGATATGTAGAAACCGGCTTACTTGAATATTTTCATCGGAGTATTTATATAATTCGGTTACAAAGATAATCTTTTTACCAAGTATTATCACATAATTCATAAAATAGATTCGGACAGCTGTTTCAAAGCACCGGTGTTTTAAAATCGAAACATATATGTTTTGCATGCAAAACACCGGTGTTTTGAAAAGGGAATCCTTTACTGCAATAAACTTCATGCCTCCATGAACGGTTATATATACAATAACAACATAAAATTTAAAAGCTATGGGATTTTTATGGTACATTATCATAGGTATAGCAGCCGGCTTTCTGGCCGGTAAAATCATGCGGGGCGGTGGCTTCGGAGTAATAATCAATCTGATTTTGGGAATAGTCGGCAGTGTATTGGGCGGCTGGGTATTCGGATTACTCGGAATTGCAGCTTCCGGTATTATCGGCAGTCTGATTACGGCAACAGTCGGAGCCATTCTGATGTTATGGATCGCTTCGTTGTTTAATAAACGAAATGCAGATCAGTAACAACAGAAAATATAGGGTAATGCAAATCCGCTCAATTGGCAAGATCTGCGTTACCCTGTTTTCTTTAGCTATTTACGACTGTAAGGAGGGTTCTGTTCTTTTACCGTATATACAAGAAAATAACATCCGTCCGGGACTGTTTTAAAGCGGAAACTATCCAAGTTTACAACCGTTCTGCCACCAGCGACCTGTATATTTTTAAAAACTTTCCTGTCGATCCTTTTTCCTTTATCGTTTTTCAGTTCGATAATAAGATCAACAGTTTTGGTCTGTCCTAAGTTGAACAGCACCGGAAAAATGCGATCGGCCGGACCATATACGACATCTACATTGCCACTACCTGCCCAAATCGGCTGGAAAACAGATTTATTGGCATAATAGGCAAGTTTGGGTACACCAAACGGATCGGTCAACGGCTTCTGATATGTGAACATATTCGACCCCGATTCAAGGCTGCACCAGGAAAAGCCGTCATAGCCAATCAAAATCTGTTTCTTCATAGACTCCCAAGCTGCAAATGCTTGAAATGCCTGGCTGATTCTCCACTCCGAAGCATCAAGAAGACGGCCGATACTACCTTTCTCATACTCCCATTCATAAGATTGGACCTCAAACCACGGCTCTTTCTCCGCCAATATCCAGTTCGGTTGTGCGGCAGATTCCTCATGTTCGAAGTTGAAATAAGCCTTGTCGTTTGCTGCCAGACAGGAAGCGGCCCATTTATTGGGAGCTTTTCTGAGGGCCGTCCATTTGGCTCCGTAGCCTGTATAGGCATCCTGATTTCCACGAGTCATCAATTTTTCCATTAAAACAGGATTAGAAACGATCGGATTACCCTCCTTGTCGAGCGAACCGTCGTAATTGCCATAGTGCATATGCTGCCAGAAAGAGGTCGGTGAGATCAGGCGGCTGGTATCTACGGCACTCAAAGTTCTGTAAACCTTTGTCACAAAATCATGTGAATCAGATATGTCGTGCAACTTAAAACGGTTCGGATGATTGCTTGCCTCCCACATAACGATAGACGGATGGTTGTAGACCTGGCGCATAAACTTCGGATAACCTTCAAAATCAACATTCCAAGCTTCCCCTTCCCTAATCCAGGCGGCAGTCTGCCAAAGAAGATAGACTCCTAACTGGTCCGCATATTCGGCATAACGAGGATCATTGATACCGTCTGTCGTGTCTTTTTCGGCATGGACATGCAGACGCAATAGGTTCCCATTCATTTCCTTGATCATCATCAGGTCTTTTGCAATCGTTTCATCGGACACGCACTTATAGTTTTTCGATATAGTCTCGATCGGATATCTCGAACCCAGTATCTGAGCACCTTTCAGTATTTCAGGCCTGTTATTGACATACAGGTTCCCGTCTTTCTGGGAGATGGTGCGGATACCGGTCGTCAGCATATAGTCGTCTATCTCGCGACCTCCCTTATCACGCAAGATCACTTCCACTCGATACAGGTTCGGATTCTCAGGATACCATAAAGCAGGATTTTCGACTGGTATTTCCAATACGATCTCATTATCGACAGACGGGCGGATTTCGATATCCCGCTTCACGGTAGCAACCTTTTCCCCTTCCACCGGGAACCAGGGATAGTAGTTGACTTCTACACTCCCCTCGAAAGCATAGACGCCGGAATATTGCAAAAGCACCCTGTTTACCTGCCGGGCAACTCTGTCAAGTGATGCGGTATGTGCAAAGACATCTTTAATCATGCAACGGTTCGTCAGGACCAATGTCGCACGTCCCAGGAACCAACCTATATACGGATCGGATGGAGAGTGTAACATCCGGTGATCCGCCTTATAAGGTTTTACTCGGACAGCAATGATATTCTCCTGATTTCGCTGCAGATACTCCGTCACATCCAAATCATACGGATGCCGGTTGTTAACCACGGCAACAGGCTGTCCGTTTATCCAAACCTCACCGCCAGGATCTATTGTTTCCAACTTAAGCACGGCACGCTCGAAGTCGGCAAGGCAAATCTTTTTCCGCAGATAATAGCTCTCCTCCTTTTCCTGCAAACCACCATGAGATGATGGCAGTGTGACCTGTTCCCAAGCACTATCGTCATAGTCAAGAAATTGCCACCCCTGCATCGGTAATACATCGTTAAAATCCTCGCTAACAAGTAAAGAAGAAGAATAAGGAGTATGCTTATTTGTCCGTTCCTCAACAAAATTAAAGAGAGAAATATCGTCTATCTCCGTTTTACCTTTCGAATGGATCACTACCTTGTCAATCTCACGAATATCTGTCTCTTCCATCAGACAAGAGAGCGACTCGCCGTTTACCGTTACGAAAAAACGGTTGTTGGCAAAGTCTCCGTATATTTCCAGATGCAAGGGAACTGTAGAATCATAATACCCGCTTTCCCTGTTCATACCCGACGACAATGAGAATATCCGATCTGTCAGACGGGTGGAGAGAAGAGGCTTCTCCCCTTTATGAAAAACAATCGTGCATTCCTCTCCCACATCCTTTACATCCAAATGCAACCGGAAACGCCACTGGAGAGGGGCCAGAGTCTTTACGACTTCACAATCTTTCAAAATCAAGCATCCCTCTTTCACGGTTGCCCCATCGGCTGCCGACCATTCGGCAAAGGCTTTTTGAGCCTCTTCGGCTTTTCCGGCACGATAACCGTATGCACACCAGTCAACGAGTCGGAGTGTTTGCCGGATATTCGTCAACGGCTGAGGCTTTATCCGTCCGACTGTCTGTCGTACATCACCATCTCCGACAAGAGGTTTATCCAGGCCGAGATTACCATAAAACCCGGAAGCAAAAGCGGCATACTTGTTCAGAAAGTCGATCCGCTGGTCAAGAGACATCCATTCGGTCTCTCCTCTAAAATCAGTTTCTCCATCCGCTTTTGAGTCGGATGTGATATAACGCATCTCAAAAGTAGTATGTACCTGTGCCTCTGCATAAGAGGAAAACAAAGTACTCAAAAGCATCAACAAAGCTATTTTCTTCATAATGTATTCTGTTTTCCAGGTTTTAACTCCTATAGGGAAGAACCCTATTTCAGCATCACCAACACCCCGACCGGACCGTGTGCACCCAATACAAGAGCCTGTTCGATATCGGCGGTTTTAGACGGGCCTGAGATGAAAGCACCGAAATCGTATGTCATGTTTTCCGTTCGCTTATAGGCTTCATGCATATTGTTCACGATCGAATTGCGGTCTATCAGCAAAACCAGGCTGTTGGAGATAAAATACAATGCCTTATGCTTTACCTGGCGGGTAATCCAGACAGCCCCGTTCTCGGCTACTCCGAAATGCCCTTCCACGATGGCAAGATCAGTATTGTCCAACTCGCGGGGATCATCGAGGTCGTCCGGATTGAAGGTAGCACAGGTGATACCGGGCAGATTGGAAGCAATCCGGGTTGCATCAGGAAAATGGTGGCGGATAATATCGTTGATATCGTCGCCGGGCTGCATCAGGACAGCTTGTCCCCCGGCAGCTTTCAAAGAGTCTGTAAACTGGGTGATTTTATCTTCGTAAGTAATGGCATCCAGCGTCAGTTCCGGCCTGTCGTAACGCTTGCCGATGTGGTGGCGGATAGCGGATAATATATCGTTTTTACTACTCATTGTCGTATTATTTTATCTTGTTACTTTTCCACATTTCATTGAACGACTGCTTGGCAAAAGCTGGCAGTTCACGGCCCTTCCCCCATGCATTCAAAGCGTTGTAGATCATAAAACGAGGCATGTTATTGACTACCGGGGCAAACTTCAAAGCCGTATTGAACAGTTTCGGACGTTCCATCAGGAACTTCATGCCGCCGGACATAATCTTTTTCTCCGTACTCGCTTTCCCTATCTTATCCAAGTCCTGACGCCAGCGATAGATCTGTTCGCCGAGGTCTATCTTGACCGGGCAAACATTCGAGCAAGAGAGGCACAACGAACAGGCAGAAACATTGTCCGAATATTTCACCGGATCTTTCAGCATCCCTAGATTGATCCCAATCGGGCCGGGTATAAAATATGTATAGGAATAACCACCGCTACGGCGATAGACCGGACAAGTATTCATACACTCGCCACAACGGATGCAGTTCAGCGTACGGATATGATCGGGACATGCCAGGATATCACTCCGCCCGTTATCGACTATGATGATATGAAACTCACCTCCTTCTTTCGGTTTACAATAGTGAGAAGTGTAGGAAGTGATCGGCTGCCCCGTGCCGGAGCGTGCCAGCAGGCGGGTGAAGACACCTAACGAGTCCCGATCCGGCACGATCTTCTCCATTCCGAACGTCGCAATGTGAACATTCGGGAAAGAAGTTCCCATATCTGCATTCCCCTCGTTGGTGCAGACCACTATCTCGCCAGTCGAAGCGACTGCAAAATTAGCTCCCGTCATGGCAACATCGGCTGTCAGGAATTTCTCACGCATATTTTTGCGGACGGCATGCGTCAGATAGGTCGGGTCAGAATTACCTTTTTCCGTACCTAACACGCGCTCCATCATCTCGCCCACCTCCTGCCGCTTGATATGGATAGCAGGCATCACGATATGGCTGGGATGAAGTTTCATCCATTGAAGGATACGTTCACCGAGGTCGCTCTCGATTATATCGTAACCTTTTCCGAACAGGTAATCGTTCATGCCACACTCTTCTGTCAACATGGATTTGCTCTTTATCAGCGTATGCGCCTTGTGCTGTTGCAGGATTTCCTCGACGATCGCATTATGTTCCGCCGCGTCTTTCGCCCAATGGACAATCGCTCCGTTAGCCGTGGCGTTCTTCTCGAACTCTTCCAAAAGGGTATCCAGATGACTGTTCGAATAAAGTTTGATATCACAAGCCAATTCACGCAAGCGTTCCCATTCGGGAAGCGAATGGCTCATTTTATCCCGTTTGACACGGACCATCCAGAGGGTTTCGTCGTGCCAGGCTTCCTGCTTGCGGTTCCCGATGAAGCGGGCAGCCGCTTTTGAATGTTTCGTGCTCATAATCCGGAGGCTAATATTTCAACAATATGAATCGTTTTGATCGGAAGGTTGTCACGCTTGATCACGCCTTCCATATGCATCAGGCAGGAACTGTCGGCACCGGTGATGTACTCGGCTCCCGTGCTCATGTGGTCCTTCACCTTATCTTGTCCCATACAAACAGATACTTCAGGTTCTTCAATCGCAAACATGCCACCGAACCCACAGCACTCGTCGATACGTTTCGGTTCGAATATCTCAATGCCTTTCACCAAAGAAAGGAGATCGCGCAACTTAGAAAAATACGGGATATTCCGTTCACTCGGAGAAGAAAGATACAACTCGCGCACACCGTGACAGCTATTGTGAATGCTTACCTTGTGGGGAAATTCAGCTTTCAGTTCCTTGACCTTCACAATATCGTACAGGAACTCGCAGATATCATAAATCTTCTTGCTGTTCATACACACATGACCTGCCTTTTCCAGAATACCGGGATGATTCTCTTTCACGAAAGCGACACAACTGGCAGAAGGGCCAACCACATAATCGTACGAACGGAACAGTTCTTCCATACGCAGCGCCAACCCTGCCGATTCATGTTCGAATCCGGCATTTGCCATTGGCTGGCCACAACAAGTCTGGTCTAACGGATAATCCACATCCAACCCGATACTTTTCAATAATTTATAGGAAGCAACACCAACTTCCGGATATACCGCATTGATATAGCAGGGAATAAATAATCCTATCTTCATATTGGTTTATTTTAATTACCACAAATGTAATAATTATTTCTGTTACTTTGAACTTGATCCAAAAGTAACAAATCACTTATACTCCTGCCAGCTTCGGATTTGTATATCGTCCATGCCCAGCGTGCAAAATGCTTCGATAAAGGCGCTTGCCAGACGGGCATTTGTGATGAGCGGAATGTTCAGGTCGATGGCGGCACGACGGATCTTATAGCCATTATTCAACTCACCGGCTGAAAGGTCGCGCGGAATATTCACTACCATGTCGATCTTCCTTTCGTGGAGCATGGTGAGTGCTTGAGGTTCCATGTCCTCCTCGCTCGGCCAGTAAACTCGCGTACTGGAGATGCCGTTTTCTTCGAGAAAGCGGTGTGTCCCGCCTGTTGCGAAGAGGTTGTAGCCTTTCGATGCCAGCATCTTGGCGGCATCCAACATGGCCACTTTCTGTTTCGGTGTACCCGTCGAGAGCAGAATATTCTTTTCCGGGATACGGAGACCGACGGAAAGCATACTTTTCAAAACAGCCTCGGAAACATCGTCACCGATACACCCGACCTCGCCCGTCGAAGCCATATCGACACCCAAAACGGGATCGGCCTTCTGCAAGCGGTTGAAGGAGAACTGGGAAGCTTTGATACCTACATAATCCAGATCGAATTCGTTCTTATTAGGTTTCTCGACAGGTAAACCTAACATGATACAAGTGGCCAGTTCAATAAAGTTAATCCTCAATACTTTGCTGACGAAAGGAAAGGAACGGCTCGCGCGAAGGTTACATTCGATCACCTTAATCTCGTTGCCTTTTGCCAGATATTGAATATTGAACGGACCGGATATATTCAATTCTTTCGCGATCTGCTTACTGATACGCTTGATCCGGCGGACTGTTTCGACATATAGCTTTTGCGCGGGGAACTGAATGGTCGCGTCGCCGGAATGCACGCCGGCAAACTCGATATGTTCGGAGATGGCATACATGACAATCTCGCCTTTATCGGCCACCGCATCCATTTCCACCTCCTTGGCATGCTCGATGAACTGGCTGACAACGACCGGATGTTTCTGCGACACGTTGGCTGCCAGCTGCAAGAAGCGTTCGAGTTCTTCCTGGTTGGAGCAGACATTCATGGCGGCGCCACTCAGCACATAGCTCGGACGGACCAGAACCGGGAAGCCCACTTCTACCACAAACTCGTTGATATCTTCCATCGACGAAAGCTCTTTCCAACGCGGTTGGTCCACACCGATACGATCCAGCATGGCGGAAAACTTCTCGCGGTCTTCGGCATTGTCGATGCTCTTGGCAGACGTTCCTAAGATATTGACATGCTGTTCGTCAAGGCGCATCGCCAGGTTATTGGGTATCTGGCCGCCTGTCGAGACAATCACGCCGTGCGGATTTTCCAGTTCGAGGATATCCATCACACGCTCGAAGGTCAGCTCGTCGAAGTAAAGGCGGTCACACATATCATAGTCGGTCGAAACCGTTTCGGGATTGTAGTTGATCATCACCGAACGCCACCCCTCCTTACGGATAGTTTCCAACGCCTGCACGCCACACCAGTCGAACTCGACCGAGCTGCCGATCCGGTAAGCTCCGGAACCCAGCACGACGATGGAACGGTGGTCACCCTGATACTGCACGTCGTTTTCCGTACCGCTATAGGTCAGATACAGATAGTTCGTCTGCGCCGGGTATTCGGCTGCCAGCGTATCGATCTGTTTCACTACCGGAACGATGCCGTGTTCCTTACGGAACTGGCGGACCTGCATCATACCTTTTTCTATATTTCCCTCAAGGTCGAAGGCGCGGGCTATCTGAAAATCGGAGAAACCTTGCCGTTTCGCTTTGCGAAGCAATGAACAATTGACAATGGACGATTGACAATTATCAGGATTGCGATATTCTTTTTTAATTGCCAATTGTCCATTGTCAATTGTCAATTTATGCAACTCCTTGGAGGTACACATGATTCCGTAGAGTTTTTGCAGGAACCACCGGTCTATCTTGGTCAGTTCGTGTATCTGATCGACGGTATATCCGGCACGGAACGCTTTGGAGATAACGAAGATACGGGTGTCGGTCGGTTCATGGAGTGCCTTGTCGATGTCGGTTATCACCAGCTCCTTGTTTTCCACGAAACCATGCATGCCCTGTCCGATCATACGCAACCCTTTTTGGATCGCCTCTTCGAAGGTGCGCCCGATCGCCATCACCTCGCCCACAGATTTCATGCTCGACCCCAACTCACGAGCCACACCATGAAACTTACCCAAATCCCAGCGCGGGATCTTGCAGACCACATAGTCGAGAGCCGGTTCGAAGAAAGCACTTGTCGTCTTCGTCACCGAGTTTTTCAAATCAAAAAGGCCGTAACCCAGTCCCAACTTGGCTGCGACGAAAGCCAACGGATAACCGGTTGCTTTAGAGGCCAGCGCAGACGAACGGGAGAGACGGGCGTTCACTTCGATCACGCGGTAGTCTTCGCTCTCCGGATCGAAAGCATATTGCACATTACATTCGCCCACGATACCGATATGACGGATGATCCAGATAGCCAGTTCACGAAGTTTATGATACTCGCTGTTGGTCAGTGTTTGTGACGGAGCGATCACGATGCTTTCGCCGGTATGGATACCCAACGGGTCGAAGTTCTCCATGTTGCAGACCGTGATACAGTTGTCGAAACGGTCGCGCACCACCTCATATTCCACTTCTTTCCATCCCTTCAAACTCTTTTCCACCAACACTTGAGAAGAGAAAGAGAAGGCTTTTTCAACCAGTACATCCAGTTCCTCCTCATTGTCGCAGAAGCCGGAGCCGAGGCCGCCCAAAGCATAAGCGGCACGGACAATCACCGGATAGCCTAACTCGGCAGCAGCCCGGCGGGCATCTTCGGCATTTTCCACCGCTTCGCTCTTGATCGTCTTCACACCGATCTCGTCGAGTTTGCGGACGAAGAGTTCGCGATCCTCCGTATCCATGATTGCCTGTACCGGAGTACCGAGTACACGGACGTTATATTTTTCCAGCACACCACTCTGGTAAAGCGCCACACCACAGTTCAACGCCGTCTGGCCTCCAAAAGCGAGCAGGATGCCATCCGGACGTTCTTTGGCAATCACCTTTTCGACAAAGAAGGGAGTGACGGGCAGGAAATAAACGGTATCTGCCACTCCTTCCGAAGTCTGTACCGTAGCGATGTTCGGATTGATAAGCACTGTCTGGATTCCCTCCTCCTTGATGGCTTTCAAAGCCTGGCTACCTGAATAGTCGAATTCTCCCGCTTCACCGATCTTTAGGGCGCCGGAACCGAGTATCAGGACTTTCTTTATATCTTCTTTCATTTTCAGACTCTTTTATTCGTTAACATTTTTAGATCTGTCGTCCCAATTCCTAAAGCAAATCGATAAACTTATCGAAGATAAACTCCGTATCGGTCGGTCCGCTACATGCTTCGGGATGGAACTGGGAAGAGAAGAAAGGCTTCGTCTTATGCCGGATTCCTTCGTTTGTCCCGTCGTTCATATTGACAAAGAGCGGTTCCCAGTCAGCCCCCAATGTGCCATTATCCACTGCGTAGCCGTGATTCTGGGAGGTGATAAAACACTTCTCCGTCCCCACCATACGCACCGGCTGGTTATGGCTGCGGTGGCCATACTTCAGTTTATAGATCGAAGCACCGCCTGCTTTGGCAAGCAACTGGTTTCCCATGCAAATGCCACAGATCGGTTTGTCCCCATCCAATGCCTTGCGGATATTCCGGACAGCAACATCGCAAGTATTGGGATCGCCAGGGCCGTTCGAAAGGAAAAGCCCGTCGTATTCCAGGTGATTGAAATCATAGTTCCAAGGGACACGTATCACAGCAACATTCCGCTTCAAAAGGTTACGGATGATATTGGACTTCACGCCGCAATCGAGAAGCACAACACGCTTCAAGAGTTGAGAGTTGAAAGTTGAAAATTGAAAGTTGTCGAAGCCTACAAGGTAATGGGTGGTGATCCCGTCAGGTAAGTAGGCGACAATGTCTTTGCAAGAAACACGATCCACATAATTGATGCTACCGTAATCCGGTATTTCCCCTCCACTTTCACCTTTCACCTTTCCTCTTTCACCTTCTTTATCGACGGTGCCGATAATGATGCGCCCCATCATTACCCCATGCTCCCGTATCTTCTTCGTCAGCGCGCGGGTATCGATGCCGGTGATTCCGGGAATCTTCTCACGTTTCAACCAGTCACCAAGGCTTTCCACAGCATTCCAGTGGCTATACTCTTCGCTATAGTCACTCACGATAATCGCCTCCGCATGAATTTTCTCACTCTCCATGAAGGTAGGCAAGCCATTCTCTTCGATAGAGAAAGGAGGCACCCCGTAATTTCCGACCAGCGGATAAGTCAGAACCATCAACTGTCCGGCATACGAAGGGTCGGTAAGACTTTCGGGATAACCGGTCATAGCAGTGTTGAACACCACTTCGCCGGCCACTGCCTTGTCAAAACCAAAAGAGAAGCCGTGAAACATGCTTCCATCATCTAAGACCAATGTTGCTGTTTTTCTTGTCATTTTCAATATTCAATTATCATTTTTCAATTCCCCAATATTCCTCTTCCATATAATGAATGAACGCTTCGTTCACCATTCGTACACCACCAGGTGTCGGATAATCACCGGAGAAATACCAGTCGCCCGGATGATCAGGACAAGCGGCATGCAACCCTTCGAGTGTCTGGTAGACAATCTCCACCTTCGCACGTGTTCCTACGGGGGTAAGCAGTTCCACCATCTTGGCCGAGATTTCCTCGTTGGTGAAAGGCGCATAAATCTCCTTCACACAATTTACGGTCGTATCGCACGGCACAACCTGCTGCCGCTTGGCTTTCTTATAAGCATCGAGCAGGACGGATTCCATCCCCTTGTCCACTAAAAGTGCCACGGCAGCCTTGAACGCGATAAATTCGCTCATACGAGACATATCAATACCGTAATAGTCCGGATAGCGCACCTGCGGAGACGAGCTGACCACCACGATCTTCTTCGGATTCAGGCGGTCCAGAATACCGATGATACTCTGCCGGAGTGTCGTACCGCGCACGATACTGTCGTCGATCACGACCAGATTGTCCTCGAAAGGCACGATGCTTCCGTACGTGATATCGTACACATGGGCAGCCAGATCGTTACGACTGTTTCCCTCGGCAATAAAGGTACGCAATTTTATATCTTTGATCGCTACTTTTTCACACCTAACACGCATGGACAGGATTTGTTCCAGTTCTTCCTCCTGAAGCAGGTGGCTGCGATCGGCGATCCATTCCTTTTTCTTCTTGTTCAAATATTCGTTCATGCCCTCCTGCAATCCGAAGTAGGCGACCTCCGCCGTATTCGGGATAAAGGAAAAGACCGTATGGTTCAGATCGTTGTCCACAGCCTTCAAGACTGCAGGTACAAGATTTTCACCCAACCGTTTCCGTTCGCGGTAAATATCCCGATCGCTTCCACGTGAGAAGTAAATGCGCTCGAACGAGCAGGCCTTATTTTCCTTCGGCTCTACGATCTGCGACGTATGCCAATTACCTTGCTTGTTGATGATCAGTGCCTCTCCCCTTTTCAGTTCATGTACATCTTCGGCAGGCACGTTCATGGCCGTCTGGATCACCGGACGTTCGCTTGCCAGGATCACGATCTCGTCATCGGCATAATAGAACGCCGGACGGATGCCCCAGGGATCGCGCACGCTGAAAGACTCACCACTCCCGGTCAATCCGCAGATCACGAAACCACCGTCCCATTGCGGGGCACAACGTTTCAGGACATTCGACAGATCGACATTCGCCTCGATCGCATGGGTGATATTCATTCCTTTCATTCCTTCGGCTTCGTACTTCCGGTACAGGCGTTCGACCTCACGGTCCAAACGGTGCCCCACCTGTTCTAACATGATGAAAGTGTCGGCATAGGCACGCGGATGCTGGCCGATGGCTGTTATCTCTTCAAAAATATCCTGTACGTTAGTAAGATTGAAATTACCGCAAAGAGCAAGGTTCTTGGCTCTCCAGTTGTTACGGCGTAAAAAAGGATGGACATAGGAAATACCGGATTTCCCGGTCGTACTGTAACGCAGGTGTCCCATATAAAGCTCTCCTGCAAAGGGAAGGTTTGTTTTAGCAAAAAGCGGATCGTTCAGTTTGTCGGGCGGCAAATCCTTGTAATACTCATGAACGGCTGCGAATATCTCGGTAATGGCTTCTGTGCCTAATGCTCTTTCCCGAAACATATATTCTTCGCCGGGACTAGCTTCCAACTTGACGCATGCTAAACCGGCCCCTTCTTGACCGCGGTTATGCTGCTTTTCCATCAACAAATAGAGCTTATTGAGTCCATACATCCAGGTTCCATACTTCTGATGATAATATTCCAAAGGCTTTAGTAACCGGACCATGGCGACTCCACACTCGTGTTTAAGTACTTCCATTTGGTTCTATCTTGTTTATTTCGACTGCAAAGATACTTACATTATATTACATAATGTTCATATAAACGGAGTTTATTTGACACATTAATAGAAATAATCATTTTATCTACCATTTAGTTAAATTATTCTATAAAACAATATTCTTTCAACAAATCTACCAAATAAAAAGAAAAAACCCTTTCATCACATACAGATCGTAAGAAAGCAAAAGGCTTTTTTATATAATCATTATCAGAGCGATTTTGTTCTGGGAAATCGCTTTTGGATTTCTCATTTACACAAACTGACTTTATAAACAAAATGCGGCATGTCCACCCCTCGGTAATGCTTTATGAAGGTTGCCACTTTTTGCATGCCATTGCGCCGCGCTACTTTTTGGGAAGCAATGTTGGTATCCCGTATGATCGAATAAACCTCTTCGAAACCAAGCGTATGGAAAGCATACTCCCGACAAGCGACAGCAGCTTCGATAGCAAAGCCCTTATGCCAAAACTCTTTTCTAAAAAGGTAACCGATTTCAGGGACTCGTTTTCCGTCAAATTCCTGATAAGTAATACCACACTGCCCAATCAGTTCGTTGCTACCTTTCTCAACCACTCCCCATAAACCGAAGCCGTCGTGCCGGTACCGTCCGAACTGCCTATCCAGCCAGTTTTGCACTTCCTGATCGTTGAATGCCCCTTCATAGGCATACATGACTTCATCGTCCTGCAATAGTTTGCACACATCCTTAAAATCTCCTTGTTCCAATCCCCGTAATAACAATCGTTCCGTTTCCAGTATTTTCATATCATCCTCCACATTTATAAAATCATCAATTCCGAAACATTTAAGTTTCTCACCTTTACCAACACTATTTCCGGTAAAAGAACTTTTACCTCCTCTTCTTCTCCCGTTTTTTTCCAATACACGACAAAATTAACGCGTGCCTCTTTCAGTTCATATCCCTTATCCAGCCATTTCTCGATCTCTTTTTTGAAACTGTTTGAAAAACGGACAACTTCCTTATCCGACGAATCGCAACAACCGCCCTCCATCAACCGCAATGGCATGCCACTTTTCAGATTTCCAATCGACTCCTGCCTCCTTGCATCTTTGAAAAAATCCAACCATACATCGCGATGCGTAAGCAAGAACAGTAAACGTTCCGGCATCGGATAATAAGCCTTATCGAACCGGATAATTTTTTCCTCATTGCCGAAAATTTCCGGATAATAGCGATTCAAATGGATCGATAACTTATTTTTGGCACGTGTGAGTGCTACATAAATCTCACGTCTCTTTTCATCCGTGACAGGCTGATTATCCCCTAATAAATCCCTATTATCGTTTAAAAGCAGAAAGACATTATCAAACTCTTTCCCTTTTGCCTTGTGAATCGTAGAAACAACGATAGTTTCTCCCCGAACGGCATAGAAATCTTCCAGCTTCGATTCAAACAGATACGTTTCCCAATCCGAACGATACTTACAGGGATAAAGTTGTTCGAAATTCTGAATAATCCCCCGGCAAATTTCCCAAGAAGCAGCTTCACAATATTCATTTTTAATAGCTTGTTTTGCCTCAGCCCAGCATACTTCATCTATCAGATGAACCTCCGCTTGCGATCCTAAAATCCGGTTGAAGAAACGCATCTCATCCATATCGCACAGACGGAAACCCTCGTTCGACTGAATCAAACGGACTGGCATACGTTTATCTTTCAACAAACAGGCAACCTGTATCGCTTCCCAGTTTGTCTGAGTCAATACGCAGGTCGTTCCGATTAGAGAGGTTGCACAAATATCCTGCACCAATGGTATAACCATATTCGGCGACTGGTATTGAACGATACGGACCTCACCTTCATCCTGGTCATGAGAAATGATCCGCGACTGCTTCATTCTTTCAGGTATAGTTTCCCAAAAACGATTCGCAAACTCAACCAAACACTTTTTGCTTCGGAAATTGACCAGCAAATCATGCGTACGAGCACCGTATTCATCGACCAGCTTTCTCATATATCGGGAATTCGAACGACGGAAACTGTAAATATTCTGGTCATCGTCACCTACCGCGACCACCTTCAAGTCCTCATTTTTACGAATAAGCGCCTCCACCAGTGCAAACTCGTCTTCAGTCATATCCTGCGCCTCATCAATCACCAGAACCGTTTTTGTAATACGATTTATCTCTACTTCCCCATTGTCTATTTTTCCCACGGCATCGATAATTACGGAAGATGATTTTTCCAAAGAACCTTGCAGCCCTAACAGGTCGAAACAATAAGAGTGAAAAGTCTTGATCTCAACATAACCAGCAGCAGTCCCTATCAAATCCCATAACCGTCGTCTGAATTCGCTCGCAGCAGCACGAGAGAAGGTCAGCATCAAGAGTTGTTCGTGCTTGACATCTTCCTCCAACAGCAAGTAAGCCAGTTTATGAACAAGTACACGTGTCTTTCCACTTCCGGGTCCCGCCATGACGACTATAGAACCGGGACGGTCATCCTTGACAATCTCCAATTGTGTTTCGGACAATTCCCCCAATAACCGCTGAAGTTTGGTATTCGTCATTTTCCGGTTAATCTCATCCCTCCGTTTACCAGGGAAATATTTTTGGAGGAATGACGAATAATTCAGTTGGAAATAGTCGTCAACAAACTCCAATGCATCGCTATTACCGGAAAGCATTTTCCGTACATATTCACCGACAATATTAATCTGCTGGATCTTATTGGCATAAAACAGTTCGAGTTTATGATAATCATCCTGTTTATATTGCATCTTATTATTCAGAACCAATCTGTCTATCTGCAATCGGTTGTATAACACCAAGAAGCCACCTTCGATCTGTAAGGCTTCTATCCGCGAAAGATACAAAAGAGTATCTTCAATGTCTTCCATCCGAATGGTATGCCCAAACAATTGTTTCTTGACATCCTTCTCATACGCCTCTTTCAACTCAAGCATGGAAAACTCGACCAAAATATTTCCGCTCTGTTCCAGCTCGCTGGACTGTCCTGTTTTCTCAAACAAATAACGAATGATGAAATCAGACAAGAGATGCCTCCCTTCCGTCAGTTCTTCCAGATCGAGGACCGATCCGGTACGGGCAATCGCGACATAATTATGCGCTTTATCCAAGTATATCCGTTTGATCCAGTTCTTTTCAGACCAAAAATTAAGGAGTCTGCTTAGCTTATCTGGCGAAATACTTTTTCCAGTCTCGTTCTCGGCTTCTTTCCGTAGCTCTTTCAGATTGAAAGATTGTTCTTTTGCGGTAAAAACGGATAAAAGGTATTCATCAAGACGGTTGTAAAGAAGGACTGTTTCAAGCGAACGATTGCTGTTTTCACCTTTTTTTATATAAGCTGTCAAGTCACAAGCGTCTGCCAGAATATTCTCTTCCCGCAACAAGCGAATGACCAGCATCACTTCTTGCCGAGATATCCCCAAATGGTCCGAGATATAATCGATACGAGATTCCGGGATCTCGCCATTTGCATGCTTGCGGCTTCTCGTCGAAATTAATTTTTTGATGATGCGTATAGCTTCTTCCTTTTGAGTGTCATCAAAACGTGAAGAGACTGTTATTCTATCGATAGCCTCCTGAGCTGTTTTCGCAAGGATACTATCAGCAAAAACACACGGATTATTTTGCCCCCGCCGAATATAACCGGCCTCCTCAAGCGCGGCTATTGCAGTGGTTACACGCGTTTCCACGTCCAGAATATTTTCATTCCAACCAGCTTTACGGGCAAGTTCAAGAGCTGACAACGAAATCCTGGAACCGGTAAGTTCTTTAATCGCTTTCCAAACCTGCTGTATCTCTTTAATACGCAGTTTGGTCTGGTTTAGCAAATAGAAGTGCTTGTCCAGATCCTCTTCGTTGAAAAGGACGTAACAATCCGCCTCGATCGCTTCGTCACGCCCGGCTCTACCAGCCTCCTGCACATAATTTTCCAATGAATCCGATATCTCGTAATGAACCACCAGACCGACATTTTTCTTGTCGACACCCATTCCAAAAGCAGAGGTAGCGACCATTATCCGGATTTTATTGTCTATGAAATCATTCTGACTGGATGTTTTCATCCGGGTTTCCATCTTTCCGTGAAAAGTACCGGCCGAAAAACCGTCCTGCCGCAAGCGCGTGGCAACTTTGGCTGCCGTACGGGTACGGGAAACATAAACTATAGCCGGACAATCATGGTCTTCAATGATACTCCGTAACAGTCCATATTTTTCATCTTCATTTTCTACCTTGAAAACTTTGTATTTTAGATTTTTGCGGGTACTTCCCGAACAAAATGTTTTAAAGCGTATATTTAGCTTTTCGAAAAAATAGTCTTTGATATCTTGTATTACATTCTGCTTGGCAGTGGCTGTAAAACAGGACACCGGTATCGCCTGCTTCCCTCCTTTTTGTTCCTGTAACAGACGTATAAAATCACCTATATATAGATAATCCACACGGAAATCCTGTCCCCAAGCTGAGAAACAGTGTGCCTCGTCAATAACGAAACGAACCACTTTCCGCCCGACCAACAACCGTTCTATCGTTTTCGAACGAAGCGACTCCGGCGATATATACAAGATGGAAACCGACCCTTCTTCCACCCTTTGGATAGCATGGGCACGTTCCACCGGGTCTAACATCCCGTTGATGGTAACAACATCCATGATTTCATTTTTCCACAGGTTATCCACCTGGTCCTTCATCAGGGATTGCAAGGGAGAGATAACGACAGTAAGTCCTTTTATCCGTTTACCACTCATCAAAGCCGGGAGCTGGAATGTGATGGATTTTCCTCCGCCTGTCGGAAAAACAGCCAAAAGAGATTCTCCTTCAATCGCAGCCTTCACCGCTTTCTGCTGCAGATCTTCTCCTTCATAAGTACGGAACGAATCATATTTGAAAAAATATTTCAGTCCTTCCTTACCATTAAATGCTCCTCTGCAATAAGCACATTCGTTATTTTCACAAGGCGTATCCCGCAAACGCTCCATCACCCATCCTACCTTCGGGTAATTATGCAATACCCAAAGCGGAATGCCGGAACTGCTATTCCAACAATTAATCAAAGACAGGCCATAAGCCAATTCCACCGGATAAGAGGTGATCAATTCAGCAAGCGGAGAAGATATACATATTTCTTTATCGAAACGCTTAAGGATACTACCCGATAAATCATCCAGAATATCCGGTGCATAATCTATGTAATCAAAAAAGCCGCCGAACTCATCCGTATCATGTAATAACCCGTAATAGATCATTTTCAGCATACTATCCAGGCGTTCAAAAGCGTTTTGTTCTTCCTCGAATAACAACAACGATTTCAGCGAATCGTTTACCGGGTTATTGGGTTTATTAGCCTGTAACTTATCATCCTTGGACAGTTGATGATGCAGTTTTTCCGGGAACAGCAACGAGGATAAATAGAGCGTATCAATTATTTTCGGTTGTCGGCAGCCTGCTTTCTCAAACTGAGGTTTCAAATAAGAAAGGTCATGTTTTAATATATTATGCCCGCCAATATAAGGTACCTGATGCAAAAAAAGCAACAGATTATCAAAGGAATTTTCATGAAAAAGAGTTCTGTCGGATCGGACAGCTCCGATATCCACTACCCGGCAGGTGTTCAGCGTTACTTCCAGGTCAACAAAGGTTATGTCTTTCATGGGCTACATTTTTGTTTTGTAGCAAAAATACATTTTTTCTTTTATCCTCAAGCAACCACACCAAAAAAATCCTTTCTCGACTATCTTTCCCATATTGTCATTTTGATAATAATCTCCTGCCGAAAACGAGAGATACGACCACTCCTTCGGACGAAGAGAAGCCGAGAGAACTCTAAGACTCTTGGCTCTTGACTAAGAAATCTCACATTTTCATATTCCCTATTACAAAGAAATACATATATTTGTCTAACGTTAAAATTCAAATTATGAGAATTTACTACTTTATTATCACCCTCATTATCAGTTTTTGTGTTTCCCTTCAGGCACAAAACAATGCGGACAAATTCAAGCAACAGGCACAAAGTAGCTTTGAGAACAAAGACTATACGAAAGCCCGCTATCTTTATATCCAGGCATACAAGGATTACGCAAATGAAGGAAAAATAACGCAGGCAATCGAATGCGGTACACAGGCGGCATCCCTCTATCACCGCGAGAACTACTATCAGGAAGCGTTCGACCTCTGCCGACAAATGAGCCAGATAGTGGCAAATCAGGAACATGCAGAGCAAAAGAAACTGTACGGCCTGCGTTTTGGGATAACAAAAGAGCGCCTACAAATGTACATCAAGCTAAGAAACACCGCGCAAGCACAGCTCCAGCTTAACATGCTGGACAACCTGGCCGAAGAATCAGGCAATCCCGAACTTACCGAAGAACTGTTGTACACAAAAACCGATTATTTCTATATCTTCGAACAGAAAAAAGAAGGAGACGCAGCATTCAACAAGCTCATCAGCCAATACCGGGAGAAAAAGGAATACGGCAAAATCGACGAATGCTATCAAAATCTGATCGCAATTGCCCGCAAAGCCAATAATATCTCGTTGCTGGAGCAAACCTACGAGAAATATATGGTATGGACCGATTCCGTAAAAATGCTTACCGCAGAGGACAAATTGGGTGCCCTGCAACAAAAATACGACAGCAGCCTGCAAACGATACAGGAAAAAGAAGACCAGCTATCAGCCAAGCAGTATATCATCGCCGGGCTCTGCACGTTAGCCGCCATCCTAATTGCCGCATTGGCGTTTCTGGCATTTCTGGTCATACGCTTCATACTCCTGAACCGGAAGTTGAAGAAGATCATCCAGACCATCACCGAGCACAGCGAACAACAGACCGGATTCATCCAAAGTATATCGGCGCAGATGGAACCGACACTAGACGAAATGAGCAAATCGGTAGCCGGATTACAAATCACAGCACCCAGACAAGCAAAAGCCATACAAGCCCGTATCGATGCCCTAAAACAGTTCGGAAATCATATACAAGAACTTTCTTTGTTGAAAAACTCCTTGCTGGAAACCTACGAAGCACAATCTTTTAATGTCAGCTCTTTCTGCGAGAAAGTGATGGAACAGGTAAAAGAGGATGTCCGTCCGGACGTTGAAGTCACTGCTGATATCCCAAAGATCGAAATCAAGACAAATGCCGAACAGCTGCAACGCATCTTGCTACACCTGCTGAGAAATGCGGCGATCTACACGACATCAGGCAAAATCAAGCTGGAATTCAAGAAGAAAGGAGCCCATATCTGTCAGTTCATCGTTACCAACAGCGGTCCGGGTATCCCTGTCGAAAAGCAAATGGCGATCTTCAAGCCTTTTACTGAAATCAAGGATCTGACTGATGGAGACGGACTGGGATTACCCATCTGCTCCCTAATCGCTTCGAAGATGAACGGTACACTGTCCATAGACCCCGAATACAAAAAAGGCAACCGCTTTATTCTGGTATTGCAGGTGTAACCTGACCACATACATCTCCTGCCACAGGCGAGTCCGCATCGTCTGCGGCAGGTTGCATCCTGTAAATCTCATTCCATCCTCTTCTTCACTATCCCCCCAGGCATACGTATCAAAAAATACAACATACTTCCTATTTGATAGAATTAAACGATAATAACACTACAAATTATTACCTAAATCAATCATACACTTTCAAATAGTAACAAATCAATCTATAGAATAAAAAAGCCTCTCCTTATTCACACGTAACACTATTACATTTTGAAAGAAATAATATATATTTGTCAGACATTTTGATGCATAATAAAATATTTTACAAACATAAGGTCAACAAATAATGAAAGTAAGGAGCCATTTGAACAATAAGCAAGGATTATACGATCCTGCCAACGAGCACGACGCTTGCGGCGTAGGACTGGTTGTAAACGTCCACGGTGGTAAATCGCACGGTATTGTAGAATCAGCCCTTAAGGTATTGGAAAACATGCGGCACCGGGGTGCAGAAGGAGCAGATAACAAGACTGGCGACGGTGCAGGCATCCTGTTACAAATTCCACACGAGTTTATCTTACTGCAAGGCATCCCCGTACCGGAAAAAGGTAAGTACGGAACCGGACTAGTCTTCTTTCCGAAAGACGAGAAACAGCATTCGGCTATCCTCAGTATCATGATCGAAGAGATCGAAAAGGAAGGGTTGACCTTAATGCATCTGCGCAAAGTACCTGTCAACACGGACATCTTAGGAAAAGACGCACGGGATACAGAGCCGGATATCAAACAGGTGTTCATCACCGGATGTGACGACCAGCAAGTATTGGAACTGAAACTATACATCATCCGCAAACGAATCGAGAAACGGATGGCGGCATCCGATATACTGAACAGGAAAGATTTCTACGTAGCGTCACTTTCCACCAAGAGCATCATATATAAAGGCATGCTGGAATCAATGCAACTTCGCCATTATTTCCCTGATCTGACCAACCCCTACCTGACAAGCGGACTGGCACTCGTCCACTCCCGCTTCAGCACGAACACATTCCCGACCTGGAGTCTAGCACAACCGTTTCGCCTCCTGGCACACAACGGGGAAATCAATACGATACGGGGCAACCGTGGCTGGATGGAAGCACGTGAAAGCGTCCTGTCCTCTCCCCGCATCCCGAATATAGACGAGATACGCCCGATCATCCAGCCGGATATGAGCGACAGCGCTTCACTGGACAACGTGCTGGAATTCTTCGTGGCGTCCGGCATGAGCCTGCCACATGCCATGGCGATGCTGGTTCCGGAAAGTTTCAACGAAAAAAACCCGATATCGGAAGACCTGAAAGCGTTCTACGAATATCATTCCATCCTGATGGAACCGTGGGACGGCCCGGCCGCCCTGCTTTTCAGCGACGGACGGTATGCCGGAGGAATGCTCGACCGCAACGGCTTGCGCCCGGCACGTTATCTGATCACGAAAAACGGCATGATGGTCGTGGCATCCGAAGTGGGCGTAATGGACTTCGAGCCGGACGAGATAGAGGAAAAAGGACGCTTACAACCGGGCAAAATCCTGCTGGTCGATACGGAAGAAGGCAAGATCTATTACGACGGCGAACTGAAAAAGCAGCTTGCTGGCGCACAGTTCTACCGCGTCTGGCTAGCAAACAACCGGGTGGAACTGGACGAACTGAAGTCCGGGCGACACGTCCCGCACACCGTTGCCGGATATGACAGGATGCTACGCACTTTCGGGTACAGCCGCGAGGACATCGAGCGTATCATCGCCCCGATGTGCATAGGCAGCACGGAGCCGGTCGGTTCAATGGGAAACGACATACCGCTGGCCGTCCTCTCCGAGCATCCTCAACTGCTGTTCAACTATTTCCGCCAACAGTTCGCCCAAGTGACGAACCCGCCAATCGATCCGCTCCGTGAGGATTTGGTCATGAGCCTAACAGAATATATTGGTGCTGTAGGAAGTAATATCCTCATACCGAACGAGGCACATTGTAAGATGGTACGCCTCGCTCACCCAATACTGACCAACACGCAATTAGATATTCTTTGCAACATCCGCTATAAAGGTTTCAAGTCCGTCAAGCTGCCGATGCTCTTCGAAGTATCGCAGGGCTGCGAAGGACTGAAAACCGCCCTCGACCGGCTTTGCATGCAAGCAGAACAATCTGTCGCAGACGGTGTGAACTACATCATCCTGAGCGATAAGGATGTGGACGAAACCCATGCCCCTATCCCTTCACTCCTTGCCGTCAGCGCCGTGCACCACCACCTGATCTCCGCACAAAAACGTGTGCAGACCGCATTGGTGGTGGAGACTGGGGAAATGCGCGAAGTGATGCACGCAGCCTTGCTCTTAGGCTACGGAGCAAGCGCCATCAACCCATATATGTCGTTCGCCATCCTCCAAGATCTGGTGGACAGGCAGGAAATACAGCTCAACTACGAAATGGCACGCAAGAACTACATCAAAGCGCTTTGCAAAGGTCTGTTCAAGGTCATGAGCAAGATGGGAATCAGCACGATCCGCAGCTATCGAGGTGCCAAGCTGTTTGAGGCAGTCGGCCTTTCGACCGCACTTACCGATGCCTATTTCGGAGGGACGGCCAGCAGTGTAGGCGGTATCCGCCTGCAAGAGATAGCCGCCGACGCCATCGCCCTGCATCATCAGGTCTTTAGAGGGACAATAGACAGTCTGACTCTTGAGCACAAAGGGCTATACAGTTTCCGCAAAGACGGCGAGAAACACGCATGGAACCCGGAAACGATCTCAGCCCTCCAACAGGCAACCCGTTTGGGTAGCTACAAGAAGTTCAAGGAATACACACATCTCGTAGACGAAAAGGATACACCAATCTTCCTCCGAGATTTCCTGACCTTCCGAACGGGAAAATCCATTCCGATCGAAGATGTGGAACCAGTAAGCGAGATCATGAAGCGTTTCGTCACGGGCGCCATGAGCTTCGGCTCGATCAGCAAAGAGGCGCACGAGACGATGGCAATAGCAATGAACAAGATACATGGACGCAGCAACACTGGGGAAGGAGGCGAAGACTCCGCCCGTTTCACTCCCCGCGAAGACGGTCTCTCCCTCCGTTCCGCCATCAAACAAGTGGCCTCCGGACGTTTCGGCGTAACCGCTGAATATTTAGTGAATGCAGAAGAGATACAGATCAAAGTCGCCCAAGGCGCAAAACCAGGTGAAGGTGGACAGCTGCCGGGATTCAAGGTTAACGACGTGATTGCCAAAACACGCCACTCCATTCCAGGTATCTCGCTGATCTCTCCTCCTCCCCACCATGACATTTACTCGATCGAAGACCTGGCACAACTGATCTTCGACCTGAAAAATGTCAACCCGAGTGCCGAAATAAGCGTGAAGCTGGTATCGGAAAGCGGTGTCGGGACAATTGCAGCAGGCGTAGCAAAAGCTAAAGCCGACCGCATCGTCATATCGGGAGCCGAAGGGGGAACAGGTGCTTCTCCGATGAGCTCCATCCGCTACGCCGGACTGCCTCCCGAACTGGGATTGTCGGAGACGCAACAGACACTGGTCATGAATAACCTTCGCGGGCAGGTCCGGCTGCAAACCGACGGGCAGTTGAAGACCGGGCGCGACATCGTCCTGATGGCCCTGTTGGGAGCCGAAGAGTTCGGTTTCGCCACCTCCGCCCTGATCGTACTGGGCTGCGTGATGATGCGCAAATGCCACATGAACACCTGCCCGGTGGGTGTCGCCACCCAAAACGAGGAACTGCGCAAACGTTTCCACGGCCGTTACGAATATTTGGTGAACTTCTTCACCTTCCTCGCCGAAGAGGTCCGGGAATACTTGGCGGAGATGGGCTTCAAAAGGCTGGATGACATCATCGGGCGTACGGACCTGATCGATAAGCGCCCACCCACGCCATCTGCATCCGGCAAATACGCATTGCTCGATTTCTCCAAATTGCTGCACATCCCGGCACAGGCTGCTACAAATGCCATACGTCATACGGCAGAGCAGGTCCACTTGACCGGACATGTAAAAGACCAGGACATTATCCTGCATGCCATGCCGGCCATCGAGCACCGACAAGAGATTTCTTTGGATTATGCCATAGCCAACACCGACCGCTCGGTAGGCGCCATGCTCTCCGGTGAGATTGCCAAACGATACGGCAACTCAGGATTACCGGAACATACGCTTAATATCAAATTCAAAGGTTCGGCCGGACAGAGCTTCGGCGCCTTCCTTGCGCACGGTGTCAACTTCCGCCTCGAAGGAGAAGCCAACGATTATTTAGGCAAAGGCTTGAGCGGAGGACGTATCAGCGTGATGCCTCCGGTACGGTCGACCTTCGTAGCCGAAAACAACACGATTGCCGGAAACACCCTGATGTACGGGGCGACAAGCGGCGAAGTGTATATCAACGGACGTGTAGGCGAACGTTTCTGCGTGCGTAACTCCGGTGCTATCGCCGTCGTAGAGGGAGTCGGTGACCACTGCTGCGAATATATGACCGGAGGACGCGTGGTGGTTCTCGGACGTACAGGGCGCAACTTCGCCGCCGGCATGAGCGGCGGTGTTGCTTATGTGTGGAACAAGGAAGGAGACTTCGACTACTACTGCAATATGGAGATGGTCGAACTCTCGCTGATCGAAGACAGCACGACACGCAAGGAACTGCACGAACTGATCCGCAAACATTACCATTTCACTGGCAGTCACCTCGCAAGCAAAATGCTTGACAACTGGAACAAGTATGTGGATGAATTCATACAGATCGTCCCGATCGAATATAAAAAGGTCTTGCAGGAAGAGCAGATGAAGAAGTTGCAACAAAAAATCGCTGAAATGCAGCGCGACTACTAAACGGCAGGGATACGTACCCGGCAAGTGAGGAGCGACCGTCCTTATGCGTGAGGAGTCACCGTCCTTACAAGGTTCCCCCCTACCCATCCGGGCCGAATTACGAAGAAAAGAAAAGTATCAGTATAAACAATCAATTACCAACATGGGAAATCCGAAAGCATTCCTCACCATACACCGGCAAGAAGCCGGATATCGTCCCGTTCATGAACGTATCGACGACTTTAGCGAAGTAGAACAAACGCTCAACAGCAGCGACCGCCGCACACAGGCTTCCCGCTGCATGGACTGCGGCGTGCCCTTCTGCCACTGGGCCTGCCCGTTAGGTAACAAACAACCCGAATGGCAAGACCTGCTCTATAAAGGCAGATGGCGCGAAGCCTTCCACGTGTTGGAGCAGACCTGCGACTTCCCGGAGTTTACCGGACGCATCTGCCCCGCTCTCTGTGAGAAAAGCTGTGTGCTGAAACTGAGCTGTGACGAGCCTGTCACGATACGCGAGAACGAAGCCTCCATCGTAGAGGCCGCTTTTCGCGAAGGATACATCCAACCGGTCCGCCCCATCCGCAACGGCAAGCGGGTAGCCGTGATCGGCAGCGGCCCGGCCGGACTGACAGCAGCCAACCAACTGAACCGCCGGGGATACGAAGTAACGGTATTCGAGAAATACGAACTCCCAGGCGGCCTGCTCCGATTCGGTATTCCGAACTTCAAATTAGGGAAGAACATCATCGACCGCCGTATCCGGCTGATGGAACAGGAAGGGATCGTCTTCAAAGTCAACACGATGGTCGGCAACGAAGTATCCGCCAAAGAGATCGCCTCGACGTTCGATGCCGTCTGTATCGCCATCGGTTCCGAAGTGCCGCGCGACCTCCCCATCGAAGGGCGTAATCTGAAAGGCGTCCATTTCGCCCTCGAACTGTTGTCACAACAGAACCGTATCCTCGAAGGCATCGTCATCCCGCCTAAAGACATCATCAACTGCAAAGGCAAGAAAATCCTCATCATCGGTGGCGGCGACACGGGAAGCGACTGCGTCGGGACAGCCAATCGCCACAAAGCCGCTAACGTGACGCAAATCGAAATCATGCCCCAGCCGCCCGTCGGACATAACCCGACAACTCCCTGGCCCCTGTACCCGCAAGTGCTGAAAACGAGCAGCAGCCACGAAGAAGGATGCATCCGCCGCTGGAACCTCGCCTCCGTCCGTTTCATCGGCGAAAAGAACACACTGAAAGGCGTCGAAGTCGAAGAGGTGGAATGGTTGCCTGCGAAAAACGGCGGACGTCCCGAAATGTGGAAGACAGGCCGTACGGAAATAATCGAAGCTGACCTCGTCTTCCTCGCGATGGGCTTCATCCACCCCGAACAGGAAGGGCTGATCAAAGAACTTTCCATCGCCGTCGACACACGCGGCAACATCGCCGTCGATCCGGGCACCAACCGGATAGCCGACACTAATATCTTCGCCTCAGGCGATGCCGTCAGCGGTGCCAGCCTCGTTGTCCGTGCCATGGCCTCCGGTCGCAAAGCAGCAGCCGCTATCGACAAATACCTGCACCCCCATAAATCATAATTCATAATTCATAAATCATAATTCCCATGTGTGGTATTACAGCAATCTTCAACATCCATAGCAGCGCCGCCGACCTTCGTCAGCAAGCCCTGAAAATGAGTAAACGTATCCGTCACCGCGGCCCGGACTGGAGCGGCATCTATCAAGGAAAAACCGCCATCCTCGCCCATGAACGCCTCTCCATCGTCGATCCTGCATCCGGCGGACAACCGCTGAGAAGCAAAGACGGCAAACTGATCCTCACCGTCAACGGCGAGATATATAACCATCGCGAACTCCGCGGACAGTTGAAAGACGAATACGAATTCCAGACCGGAAGCGACTGCGAGGTCATCCTCGCCCTCTACCGCAAATACGGCGTGGGATGCGTGGAAAAGCTGAGCGGGATCTTCGGATTCGCTCTCTACGACGAAGCGAACGACTGCTACCTGATCGCCCGCGATCCGATCGGCGTCATCCCCCTCTATATCGGCCACGACGACGAAGGGCATCTCCTTGTGTCATCCGAACTGAAAGGGCTCGAAGGCTTCGCCACCGCATACGGCCAGTTCCCTCCGGGACACTATTTCTATAGCCGTGATAAGGATTTCACCCGCTGGTATATCCGCGACTGGATGCAATATGATAACGTGAAAGATAATCCTGCCAGCGTAGAGGAACTGCACGATGCCCTCGAAGCGGCCGTACGCCGCCAACTGATGAGCGACGTGCCCTATGGCGTACTCCTTTCCGGCGGTCTGGACTCGTCCATCACCTCCGCCATAGCCAAAAAATACGCAGCCAAACGCATCGAGACCGAAGGGAAGGCAGATGCATGGTGGCCGCAGCTGCACTCCTTCGCTGTCGGTCTCAAAGGAGCGCCTGATTTAGTGGCAGCCAAGAAAGTGGCCGATTATATCGGTACTGTCCACCACGAGATCAACTACACGATCGAGGAAGGGCTCGATGCCATTCGTGACGTGATCTACTACATCGAGACATACGACGTGACGACTGTCCGCGCCTCCACTCCGATGTACCTGTTGGCGCGCGTAATCAAGTCGATGGGTATAAAGATGGTGTTGAGCGGCGAAGGGGCGGATGAGGTGTTCGGGGGTTACCTCTATTTCCACAAAGCCCCGGATGCGAAAGCATTCCACGAAGAGACCGTCCGTAAACTGAGCAAACTCTATATGTATGACTGTCTACGGGCTAACAAAAGCTTATGTGCCTGGGGTGTGGAAGGTCGCGTTCCTTTCCTCGACAAAGAGTTTCTCGATATTGCCATGCGCCTCAACCCTGAAGCCAAAATGTGTCCCGGTAGCGTGATCGAGAAGAAAATTCTCCGCGAGGCTTTCGCCGACGTGCTCCCCTCGGAAATAGCCTGGCGGCAGAAGGAACAATTCTCCGACGGCGTCGGCTACAGCTGGATCGACACGCTGAAAAAGGTGACCGCCCAAGCCGTCAGCGACACTGAAATGGCGAATGCCGCCCGGCGCTTCCCGATCAACACGCCTCAGAACAAAGAAGAATACTTCTACCGTACCATCTTCGAAGAGCATTTTCCCAGTGAAAGTGCCGCCCGCAGCGTGCCGAGCGTACCGAGCGTCGCCTGCTCCACCGCCGAAGCTCTCGCTTGGGATACCGCCTTCAAGAACATGAACGACCCCAGCGGACGGGCGGTGAAAGGGGTACATGAAGCGGCATACTGATTGCAACAGGAAATACAGACAGGAAAAAGACAATAGTCCTATATTAAGGACTATAAAAAAGGAGACAAACCTTTTCTGAAGTTTGCCTCCTTTTTCACAATAAATCTTTCAATCAATCACGCACGCAACGAACCGGGAAAGAATAGGCCCCAATTTCTGCTGACGGAGGACTAAATATCATCATATCATATGAGTCATCTAAATACGGAATGCACGGATTACCCTCGATTATCAAGTCCATCCAAAATAAAGTCAGGCCTTTCAACTCACCATCTTCTACTTTAGGATAACGACCATTTGGATCTTTAAAACCATCCGACTGTCCTAAAGCAGGAACAGCATTTAAGGAAAGTCCGGTTAAATTATCAGGAATATATTCTCCCAATTTCCACCATTGAGCCTTCGACCAATCACGACTATCAACATCATCCGCAGCACCGGCAGTCATCATATGCCACCACCTAAAAGCAAAAATATAATCAACATAGTCCATATCAGGCGTTAGATTTCCAAATGTACCAACTGTAGCTGCTGTCGGGATATGCCATCCTGCCGGACAAAGGCTATTATTATTTTCACCATCTTTACTATCCTGAGAAAGTATATCACAATAGGAATTCTTTGGATAGATCACAAGACATTCTTTTCTTTGTAGATACGGATCATAACCTCCTGCTACTGCCGAAAAGTTATAATGTAAACCATATCGTTTCTGAACATCCTCATCCTGATCTTTGACATCAAAACCAGTCTTTTTATAATAATCATACATCGCTATTTTTTCATATTGAGTACCACTTGTGTATTCATTAATATGTACAGTTTGCTCCCGATCTTCCTCTTTTACATCCCGGCGACATTTCAATTCGGTTCCATCCCTATATTTCGTAGTACGTAAATTCTCTCTCATCCAATATGCAGCTCCAATTTTAACAATAGGATAAACATTGCCATCCACATCTAAAACCGTGTATGGCTCTAAATCATATTTATTTACTCCTGTACTACATTTCTTAATCTTTTTTGCAGAGGTTATCATTAAATTAGAAAACTCCTCTTTTCCTTCTGTTCCAGAAATAAAAGAAGCAAGAGGAGTTACGTTATAATAGTCGTTAATTCTTCTTGGGTTCCATTTCAGACTCCCTCCTGCAATACTTCTTTCTCCTTTAGCACCTCCTAAATATTTCGCTATATATCCATTGGCAAGGTCTACCTTGTTATCTTCACCTACAGGATAAACGGCTACGACCTGATAAGTCACGCCATTTTGCCCCGGAATACGGCCGAACCCTTCCTTACAGATCTCCGCAACCTGCTTATCGCCATCCATCACTTTCCACACGTTGGATTTATCCCAATCTATATCATTTATATCGATATAATTCTCAACTGTGACAGGCATACTGAACCGGGTTCCATCAGTCAAGATAAATTCCACATAGTCATCATAGACCTTCACATCGCTAAAGAACGAGCTACCACCGCTACCACCGCTACCGGCAGGACCTTGTGAGCCGGTCGGACCCTGTTCTCCCGTTTCGCCACGCTCACCTGAGACTTTCGCCCATTGCTTGCCTCCGTCTACAGAAAGATAAACGGCAGTATCATTCTTCTTACCCCCACCAATCAGAATGGCATCATCCGGCAATTGGCTTCCTAATTTCAATTCAGGAGGTATATTCTGTGTATTAGCGCCGATTATATTGCCTTCAGAATCTTTCATCAGTTCGCCGTCAAGCGTCCAATACCAATTTCCATCTTCCGACTGCTTTATACCGATCAGGGGGGTATTCCCTTTTTCGCCTTTCTCGCCGTGATAGATCGTAGCCGGTTCCTGATTCTTAAAACGTATCGTATAACCGACCGTATCACTGCCTAAAACCACAGGAGTGACATCCGTGATATAGTCATTTTCGTCCATCAACTTTTGAAGAGCATCAATATTGCTACTGGCCGCAGCCTGCCAGGTTTCCAAAGCTTCAATACGGTTCTCCAATCCCGAAATCTTATTCCATAAATCTTCATCATTATAGCATCCGGTCATAAACACAGCAGAAAGAGCTAACCAAACACAAATACTTGTTTTTATCTTTTTCATTTTTCTGTTATATAAAAATTCGATTAATAATACTAATCAGTCTTGACTACCGGCATCGCTGGATGCCAGTAGTCAAGACCATTCGGTGCCAGTTACCAGCACCGTTCAGTGCCGATGACCGGAACAAATTATAATTCACCCGGACGTTCTTCTTCTCCGGGAATATTTCCCACATACAAAGGATAGGGGAAGCGGTTTCGACGGGGTTCCTTCAACAACTTCTTTGAATTTGTGCTTGCCTGAGTCGCAACCTCCAAATAGTAAGCCCCCTTATTTAACTGAGGAATGATAAATGAAAAAAAAGATGGGTCGTTGCGTAGTAAAGCAGAAACCGGGACAGGGATTTCCGTTTTATCCGTATCGGACACGAAGAAGAAGCCGACCGTCTGCCCTTCAGAACCGGTTATCTTCACCCGGTTGCCTTCGCCGTTAAGACCACCGCCCGGAGTGATCCGAAGATTTTCACTGCCGGTTGCCACATCGACAACTTTCGTAATGGTCGGCAATCCTTCTTCCGTACCGGCGACAATCACACTGATGTTTTTCAAATCTTCCTTAAATTCGATACGGGGTGAACAACGTAAAGTTACATTGTTGACCGACGGATCGAATTTGGCATCCGGACCTATAAACGGACCGTCCACGCCAAGTGAATTATTAGCAAACCCGAACTCTACGGTAGAAGCATTGTAAAGTTCTATCTTAGCCTGGGCCATCAAGTCGTTATAGGCACTCTCCAACTCAGACGCCGTAAATTTACTGTTCGTTGCAGCCAGCTTGCATAAGTCTTTGACTGAACGATTTGCCTGATAAGTTACATTAAAAGAAAAGTCATCATCACGCTCCGTCAGCTTATTAGCGACTAATTTGCCGGTAATGCTACGCATTTTAGGTTCGTTTAAAGCCATAAATTTAAAATTTGATTAAGTTCGATTAGAACTATTTCCTTTTATGGCGTTTTTCAAGTAACGAAATCCATATCAACAACCAAAACACACTTTATTTTGGCAAAAAGGTTCAAACGGGTAATAAAAATTAATACAAAAACCCGTTTTGTTAGGATTTATTTTATAGATTTGCATCATTATTAACGTAGTTCTAATCGAACTATGTCTGTTTTTTTGTTTCCTTTTAATTATCAATTATTATTACAAATACGAACTTCCGGCTACTTTCGCAGTATAAATGGGATTCCTGCCATTTATAAGAAATCCTCCCGCATCGGACTGAACGTGTCGATCAGAACACCAGCTTCCAAACATATGCAACCGTGCAGAATACCCGGTTTCATATATACGCCGTCGCCCGGACGCACAATCTTCGTTTCACCGTCCGTCGTGAACTCGAACACACCACTCGCTACATAAGTCGTTTGCGTATGAGGATGTGTATGCGGCGTTCCGATTGCTCCTGTTTCGAACTTGACTTTGACCATCATCAGGTTGTCGTTATAACCCATAATTTGCCTAACGATACCTTCACCCGCTGATTCCCATAGCATTTCTGCCTCAAACTGAAAATTGTTACTCTCGTATTTCATGATTTTGCAATTTAATTATTACAAAAATAATCGTTTTTTCGTACATTTGATGCATCATTAAATCTATCAACATGAAAAATAGAATTTCTACTGGGGCGCTCTTCGCCATGCTTATGCTTATGGCCATGCTTCCCCGAACCGGACATTCACAAGAAATCGATCCCAACGCCTATTACGAGATCGTAAGCAGCAACAACCTGGTTCTCGACAATCAAGACAGCGAAGACGACGGGACCCAGATATTCATCAACAACCGTGTGGAGAACCGCGTGTCGCAGGTATGGCAACTGACGACTCCCGGCTATGGGGTCTATAAGATCTGCACGCCCCTCTCCGATAAATGCGTGGACAACAACAACACGAAAGAACCGGGCCCGGTTATCCAGTGGGACAACGGAGTGACCAATATGAACCAATTCTGGAAACTCACGAAGATAGGCGGAAACACCTACACGTTCACCAACATAACAAACGGGTTGAACCTCGGTATCAGTGACGACGGGCAACCAGGAAAAGCGGCTCTCCAGCTTGTCGCTGATTCGACCAGTGCCAGACAACACTGGACACTACGCCGGTCAAACATCAAAATTGACAAGGAGGCCCTGCGCAGTTCCAGTGACAAAGATTGGGAGAACGAAACTATCTTCGCTGTCAACAAGGAGCCGGGGCATACGACTTATGTCCCCTTCCCTTCCGTGGAAAGCCTGAAAAGTTCGCCAGACTACCGCAAAGCCTGGCTTCGCCCGAACTCGCCGCGCTACCAGTTGTTGAACGGCAACTGGAAATTCAATTGGGTAAAACAGCCGTCCGAGCGTCCGGTCAATTTCTATAAACCGAACTACGATGTTTCCGGCTGGAAAGAAATTCCGGTTCCTTCCAATTGGGAAATGTACGGATACGGTACTCCTATTTATACAAACATCACGTATCCGCATCGCAACAACCCTCCTTTCATACAAGGCAAGAAAGGATACACGATTATGGACGAACCCAACCCGGTCGGCTCCTACCGCCGCGACTTCAATATTCCGGACGACTGGAAAGGAAGTGAAATCTTTATCCATTTCGACGGAGTCTACAGTGCAATGTACCTCTGGGTGAACGGAAAGAAAGTCGGGTACAGCCAGGGAGCGAATAACGACGCAGAGTTCAATATCACGAAATATGTAAAGCCGGGAAAGAACGTCCTGGCTGTCGAAGTGTACCGTTGGAGCGACGGCAGTTACCTGGAAGACCAAGATATGTTCCGCCTGAGCGGTATCCATCGCGATGTTTATCTGTTCGCGACTCCCAAGCTGCGCTTGCGCGATTACTATCTGACCGCTTCCTTCACAGGAGATGACCTGAGCAAGGCGATATTCAATGTCCGTACAAACGTGACGAACTATGGCAAAACAGTGGACGAAGCGGTTGTCGACATCACGTTGCTGGAGCAAGACGGCAAACAGGTGGCCTTTATATCCGATGTTGTCAAAGACATCAGGAAAGGACAGGAAACGGTCAACACGGCCAGCGTCGAAGTCAAGAACCCGCATCTCTGGTCTGCCGAGACTCCCTACCTTTACACGGCGATACTGGAATTGAAAGACAAGACTGGCAAAACACTAGAAGCTATGTCTTCACAATTCGGTTTCCGCAAAATCGAGATCAAGAACAAGCGGGTATATATCAATAATGAGCAGGTGTTCTTCAAAGGAGCCAACCGCCATGACATCCACCCTCAGCACGGAAAAGCGGTTCCGGTCGAGTCGATGATCGAGGATATATTGCTTTTCAAGCGTTATAATCTGAACACGATCCGCACGAGCCATTATCCGAACGATGCCAAGATGTACGCATTACACGACTACTATGGCCTCTACGTGATGGACGAAGCCGATATAGAGTGTCACGGCAACCATTCGATCAGCAACAAGGAAAGCTGGTTACCCGCCTATGTAGACCGTATGGTTCGCATGGTCGAGCGTGACAAGAACCACCCATCCGTCATCTTCTGGTCTATGGGTAACGAATCCGGTGACGGCAAAAACTTCGACACCGTATACAAGGAAGCCCGCAAACTCGATCCGCGTCCGATCCATTATGAAGGCAAAAACCGGATCGCCGACATGGATTCCCGAATGTATCCTTCCATCGAGTCGATGAAGCAACAGGACGAGGAGAAGAGCGACAAACCGTTCTTCCTTTGCGAATATGCGCATGCAATGGGTAATGCGATCGGTAACCTCGATGAGTATTGGGATTATATCGAAAACCATTCCTGCCGCATGATAGGCGGTTGTATCTGGGACTGGGTGGACCAGGGTATCAACAAATATGGCGAATTGTCTGACCGTTACTACTTCGGCGGTGGCTTCGGCGACAAACCTAACGATTTTGATTTCTGCTGTAACGGTATCGTAACTCCCGACCGCCAGGTAACTCCTAAATTGATCGAAGTGAAAAAAGTGTACCAATATATCAAATTCAAACCGGTAGAGTTGAAGGCTGGTAAAGTGAAGCTGGAAAACCGCTACGATTTCCTTAATCTGAATCAGTTCGATTTACAATGGCAGTTGTTGAAAGACGGCCAAATAGTCGAATCGGGCGTATTATCTTTAGGCGATGCAGCTCCGAACAAAGACATCGAAGTGACGATTCCTTATAAAACGGCTTTGGATGCCGGCAGTGAATACTTCCTCAACTTGTCAGCCCGGTTGAAAAAAGATTGCAATTGGGCGAATGCCGGGCACGAAGTAGCCTCCGAGCAATATTCACTGACCGGAAAGATTGCAGTAGCTCCTGTCGACACAGCTTTCAACGACACACTGAAAGTCGAAGAAGAAAAAGGGCAGATCGGTTTTCGCGCTCCGGGATTCTTCATCGCTTTCAATCCTGAGACGGGCAAGATGGTTTCTTTACGCTATACCGGTACGGATATGATCTATAATAAGGAAGGTTTCGATTTCAACTGGTTCCGTGCAATGGACAATGATAAACGGGACTATCTGCCGACCACCGTCAAAAAGCAGGCATTCGACTGGAAGCAGGCCACCGACAAAAAGTCGGTGACCATTACCACGAGCTTGGAAGCTACCGTAGGAAGCGGAACCCAAAAAGTGGTACTGCCATTCGACGTCACCTATACAGTCTATGCAAACGGTACGGTCGATGTAGACGCGACTTTCAAAGCTGGCAACGACTTCAACCTGCCTCGCCTCGGCCTCCAGGTTGCTTTGAACCCGACACTCGAACAGGTGGAATGGTACGGACGCGGCCCGATTGAAAACTATTGGGACCGCAAAAATGCAGCCTATGTCGGCCTGTACAAGAACACCGTGACTGGAATGGAAGAAGCCTACGTACGTGCCCAGTCGATGGGTAACCGCGACGATGTACGCTGGCTGACGCTAAAAAGCCTCGATAACCAAGGTATCCGAATCACATCTAAAGACCACCTGAACTTCAGCGCACTCCACTTCACCGATCCGGAACTGTGGGAACTGACTTACGGGCATGACCTCGACAATATCCGCCGTGCGGAAGTGATTCTAAATCTCGATTGCATCCAACGTGGTATTGGAAACGGCAGTTGCGGCCCAGGCCCGCGCCCACATTATGAAATTGAAAAGAACAAAAACTATAGCTACTCGTTCCGCATCGAGAACGCGAAGTAACCTATCGGCGAATGAAGACTTAACCGCCTTGTTTCCACGCTCGACGCGGGATCGCAAAAGAACAGGCATTATCTACGGCCAGTTATAACGCGATCCTGTGCCCAGCACAGGAATAAGGCGGTTTTTATTCACCGATAAAGCATCATTCAAACAAAGCAACCATTTACTAAGCCCCTATAAAGAATGAAGAAAATCTTATTGACCGCAGGCTTTACCCTATTCGCTTGGGGATCGACCTGCCTGGCGCAAAGCACGTATTTCAGCGACAGTAAAGAATGGCTCCGGAAAGCTGAGGCCTGCAAGCCGGAGTTGAGTTATCAGACTATTTCTCCCGTCAAAGTCGTCCGTTCCGTACAGGACACAAAAGCATTCCAGGGCTGGCGGATGGAAGATGCCGGACAACCGGATATCCTCTTCAACGAGCCGTTCAAAAAGCATCCAGCCATTACCCTGGATTTCGGCAATCATTATACCGGCTATCTCACTTTCTCCATCAAACCGTCCGGATTAAAAGCAGCAGACGCACCCGTCCGGCTTAAGTTCACCTTTGCAGAAGTTCCGGGAGAGTTGAACACCCCGCTCGAACCTTATAAGGGAGGTTTGGCCCGTTCCTGGGTGCAGGACGAGATCGTGACGGTCATGAGCGTCCCCCACGAGATGACGATCCCGCGCCGCCTGGCAGGACGCTACCTGAAAATCGAACTGCTGGGCATATCGGGCAGTTTCGACTTCGTGTTCGACAAACTGACCTTCAAGACACAAACCTCCGTCACCAACGAAGCACCGGCTTTAGCCTCTACCACCGATCCCCTGGTCCGGGATATATATAAAGTAGGCTTGAATACCCTGAAAGAATGCATGCAGACTGTCTATGAAGACGGCTCCAAACGGGATCGCCGCCTGTGGATCGGCGACCTCTATCTCGAAGCATTGGCAAACGCCCATACGTTCAAGAACCATGAACTGACCAAACATTGCCTGTATCTGCTCGCCGCCTTCGCCAACGACGAAGGCTTGCTGCATGCCACACTGCTCGAAAAGCCTCAACCCCATCCGCAATACGGCACGCACACACTGGACTACTGCCTCATTTATAACGTAGCATTGTTGGAATACCTGAAAGAGACGGGGGACATGGAAACAGCAAATGACCTGTGGCCTGTTGTTGTCCGCCAGATAGAGTTAGCACTTCGCCAGTTTTCACCGGAATGGATCTATGACATGGACAAGAAACCTCAATACTGGTTGGTATTCGACTGGAAAGACGGATATGACCGGCAGGCTTCCATGCAAGGACTAACGATTTTCGCCCTACAACACAGCTACGAATTGGCTAAAATGTTAGGCAAAGAAAAGGAGGCCGGCGAATGGCCGACAATAGCCGGCAAGATGAAGAAAGCTGCCCGCCAACATTTCTATGACAAGAAGCGAGGAGTAATGGTCAGCGGCAAAGACAAACAAATCTCCTATCTGTCGCAAGTTTGGATGATCCTATCCAACACACTGGACAAAAAAGAAGGGGCTAAGGCAATGGCTACCGTCATGTCCATGCCCGACGCTTGCTATCCGGGCTGCCCCTATGCTTACCATTATGTGATAGAAGCCCTTCTGCAATGCGGCATGCCGCAAGAAGCACGCAAACTGATTACCGATTATTGGGGTAGTATGGTAAAGCGGGGAGCCGATACCTTTTGGGAAGTCTATGACCCGAACAATGATTACCTTTCCCCCTATGGCTTCTTCGTAATCAATAGCTATTGCCATGCCTGGAGTTGCACCCCGATCTATTTCATCAACAAATATCCGGAGATATTCCAAAAATAACCTCTTCCATGCCGGTTAAGGAACTGTATCAAAATACCTATATGATTTCTCTTAGGCACGGATTACATGGACTTTTTTATTCTTTCCTCGTGTAACCCGTGCCAAAAAAACAAATAGCAAGCGAATTTTTATTTTGACCTCATGAAATCTTTCAGGAGGTGTGTCGATCAGCAGTCAGAATTTCTTCCCATCCTTCCAAAACCAAAAGTCCTCATCATAAACTCAGATAGCCACTCGCATAGAACAACTTACAATAACAAAGATAAAACAAGTATCCTCATTACTATTTATAACATAAAACAGCCCTATTTATAACAATTCATCACAAACACATTATTATTATACATTAAGACATAATTTGCATATTAAAAATATCAAAACGTCGTATATTTGCATTGTAATAAAACAAAAAGACATATCAAACAAAATAATAGCGATAAAAATGACAGAACCAATCAGATTTACAAAGATGCACGGAGCCGGAAACGACTACATATACGTGAATACAATGGCTTTTCCGGTCCGGAACCCGGAAGAGCTTGCCATTAGGTTGAGTGCTCCCCATACCGGGATCGGCTCGGACGGACTGGTTCTGATCGGTTCATCAAAAATCGCCGACTTCAGCATGCGTATTTTCAATGCGGACGGTTCCGAAGCCATGATGTGTGGAAATGCCTCCCGTTGTATCGGCAAATATGTATATGACAAAAGACTGACGAACAAAAAAAACATTACGCTGGAAACATTATCCGGCATCAAGGAGTTGCAACTGACCACCCGGAAACTTTCCGGTCCCCACGAAGAGGTAACCGAAGTGACGGTCGACATGGGCTGTCCGGTAATAGGTGAAACAGCCCTTGAAATAGAAGCCGGAGACTATTTTTATACGGGAACGGTCATCTCGATGGGGAATCCGCATCTTGTCATTTTTGTCGAAGATATCACGAATATAAATCTGCCGGTCATCGGACCTTTATTGGAATGCCATCCGCTGTTCCCAAACCGGACGAATGTCGAATTTGTCCAGGCGCTAAGTACAGACGAAGTACGGATGAAGGTTTGGGAACGCGGTTCCGGCATTACGCAAGCCTGTGGGACCGGAGCCTGTGCGACAGCCGTAGCAAGCGCAGTGCGCGGGAAAACCGGACGAAAAACCAAAGTCGTCATGGATGGAGGCCCTCTTACCATCCATTGGGATGAAAGTTCCGGACACGTCTATATGACTGGCGGGGCGGTCAAAGTATTCGAGGGGGAACTGGAAATATAAACACAACAAAAAACTATTGATAGAATATGGCACTGATTAATGAACATTTCCTGAAGCTGCAAAACAACTACCTGTTCTCGGACATCGCAAAGAAAGTAAACAGTTTTAAGGTTACACATCCCAAAAAGAAAATTATCCGCATGGGTATCGGCGATGTGACGCAACCGTTAGCCCCTGCCGTCATCGAAGCCATGCACAAGGCGGTCGACGAGATGGCAAGCAAGGATACATTCCACGGATACGGCCCCGAACAAGGCTATCCGTTCCTGATAGATGCCATCATCAAGAACGATTATGCCAGTCGCGGCATCTTCCTCGAACCCGGAGAAGTGTTCGTGAGCGACGGAGCCAAAAGCGACTGTGGAAACATCGGTGACATGCTTCGTCACGACAACAGTATCGGTGTGACAGACCCGGTCTATCCGGTATATATCGACTCGAACGTGATGAGCGGACGGACCGGTACGCTGGAAAACGGCAAATGGAGCGACGTGGTCTACATCCCCTGCACCGAAGCCAATAACTTCGTGCCCGATCTGCCCAGCCGCCGCGTAGACATCATTTACCTCTGCTATCCGAACAACCCGACCGGGACAACGCTTACGAAAGAAGAACTGAAGAAATGGGTGAACTATGCCCTTGCCAATGATTGCCTGATTATGTACGACTCGGCTTACGAGGCCTATATCCAAGATCCCAATATCCCCCACTCTATCTACGAGATCAAGGGAGCGAAGAAGGTGGCGATCGAGTTCCGCAGCTTCTCCAAAACAGCCGGTTTCACAGGTGTGCGCTGCGGTTACACGATTGTTCCGAAAGAGTTGAACGCCTTTACCCTGGCAGGCGAACGGGTTCCGCTGAACCGGATGTGGAACCGCCGTCAGTGCACGAAGTTCAACGGTACGAGCTACATCACCCAGCGAGGAGCCGAAGCAGTCTACAGCCCGGAAGGGAAAGAGCAGGTCCGGAAAACGATCGATTATTACATGGCCAACGCCCGCATCATGCGGGAAAGCCTCCAGAGCTGCGGCCTGCGGGTGTATGGCGGCGAAAACGCCCCTTACATCTGGCTGAAAACACCGGACGGACTCTCTTCTTGGAAATTCTTTGACAAACTGCTTTACGAAGTCAATATAGTAGGGACTCCCGGTGTGGGGTTCGGACCTGGTGGCGAGGGTTTTCTCCGTCTCACCGCTTTCGGAGACAGAGACGACACGCTGGAAGCCATGAGCAGGCTGAAGAAGTGGTTGCTCTAAGCTAACAGTCGATGAATTCCAATCCACAGGTTAATTTGGAAAATTATCACATCAAATCATTATATCTATGTCAAAGTTAAGATTCAGAGTAGTAGAAACAGCCTTCAAGAAACGGGCTGCAGAAGTACCGGCTCCGGCCGAACGTCCATCCGACTATTTCGGGCAGAACGTATTCAACCGGGCGAAGATGTTCAAATATCTTCCTGAAAAAGCGTACGAACGGATCACGGACTGCATCGACAACGGCGCTCCGCTCGACCGAGAAACAGCCGACATCGTAGCTGCCGGCATGAAGAAGTGGGCGATCGGAATGGGAGCCACCCACTACACGCATTGGTTCCATCCGCTGACCGAAGGAACAGCCGAGAAGCATGATGCTTTCGTCGAACACGATGGCAAGGGCGGCATGGTCGAAGAGTTCTCCGGCAAGCTACTGATCCAGCAGGAACCCGACGCATCCAGTTTTCCGAACGGCGGTATCCGGAACACATTCGAGGCACGTGGCTATTCCGCCTGGGACCCCTCCTCTCCCGCTTTTATCGTAGGTGACACACTCTGTATCCCGACTGTTTTCATCGCTTATACCGGAGAATCGCTGGACTACAAAGCCCCGCTATTGAAAGCCCTCGAAGCCGTTAACAAGGCTGCCACAGACGTCTGCCATTACTTCAATCCGGATGTAAAGAAAGTATACGCTTACCTGGGCTGGGAACAGGAATACTTCCTAGTCGACGAAGGACTGTATGCCGCACGTCCCGACCTGTTGCTGACAGGCCGTACGCTGATGGGACACGAAAGTTCGAAGAACCAGCAATTGGAAGACCACTACTTCGGCGCCATCCCGACCCGTGTCATGGAATTTATGAAGGAGTTGGAAATCGAGTCGCTCAAATTAGGCATTCCTTTGAAAACACGCCACAATGAAGTCGCCCCGAACCAGTTCGAGCTGGCTCCCGTCTTCGAAGAATGCAACCTGGCGAACGACCATAACCTGCTTGTAATGGCTCTGATGCGCAAGATCAGCCGCAAACATGGCTTCCGTGTCCTGCTGCACGAGAAACCGTTCAAAGGCATAAATGGTTCCGGCAAACACAACAACTGGTCACTGGGAACCGACACAGGCATCCTGCTGATGGCTCCGGGCAAGACACCGGAAGAAAACCTCCGCTTCATCACCTTCATCGTCAATGTGCTGATGGCTGTCTACCGCCACAACGGATTACTGAAAGCCAGCATTTCGAGTGCCACCAATGCCCATCGTTTAGGAGCTAACGAAGCACCTCCTGCAATCATCTCCAGCTTCCTCGGAACACAGTTGTCGAAAGTCCTGGAACATCTCGAAAAAAGCGAACCGGAAGACCTGATGCTGGCAGGCAAGCAAGGCATGAAGCTCGACATCGCCCGTATCCCCGAACTGCTGATCGACAATACCGACCGTAACCGTACCTCACCTTTTGCCTTCACCGGCAACCGTTTCGAATTTCGTGCCGTAGGCTCCGAGGCCAACTGCGCTTCCGCCATGCTCGCCCTGAATGCTGCCGTAGCCGAACAGTTGAAGACATTCAAAACCGAGGTCGATGCAAAAATTGCCGATGGCAAGGAGACATTCGCCGCCATCCTCGAAGTACTACGTAAAGACATCAAGGAATGCAAGGCGATCCATTTTGACGGCAACGGCTACAGTGACGAATGGAAAGCCGAAGCAGCCCGTCGTGGCCTGGACTGCGAGACAAGCGTGCCGGTAATCTTCGACAACTATCTGAAAGAAAGCAGCGTCCGGATGTTCGAATCCACCGGCGTCATGACACGCAAGGAACTGGAAGCCCGTAACGAAGTCAAATGGGAAACCTATACGAAGAAAATCCAGATCGAAGCTCGCGTACTCGGTGACCTGGCGATGAACCACATCATCCCGACCGCCACCAGATACCAGACTTCCCTGATCGACAACGTCTACAAGATGAAAGACCTCTTCCCTGCCGATAAGGCTTCCGCCCTTTCGTCCCGCAACCTGGAGATCATCGAAGACATCGCCAACCGCACCAACTTCATCAAAGAGAAGGTCGATGAAATGGTGGAAGCCCGCAAGGTCGCTAACAAGATCGAAAGCGAACGCGAGAAGGCAATCGCCTACCACGACAAGATCGTCCCGATGCTGGAAGCCATCCGCTACCACATCGACAAATTAGAACTGGTTGTCGACGACCAGATCTGGACATTGCCGAAATACAGGGAACTATTATTTATCAGATAGTTTTTTGTTGATTGTTTTGTGTTTGCAAGGGGAACGTGCTGTGAAGTATGGATCCCCTTCTTTTTTATTACAAAGGAATTGCATACCTTTGGAGCATAATTCAATAAGAAAGGAGTTTACGTCATAACGGCAATGGAATTACAACAATGGAAACAGAACTTTATCCGCGATTATCTGGACGAGATAGACAGTCTGGAAGTGATGGATAAGCTGGAAAAATATACAAAACGGATACTAAATAAAAAGCCGGTGGCTCTATCCCCTATCGCTTTCAATATAGACGAAGCAAATGCTGAAATCGATATTGCCGAAAAAGAATTAAGCGAAGGAAAAGGTATCAAAGAAATGGAGAACCTGCCTTTGCAAACAGGACAAAGCAGTATCGCTCTCTGGTAGAAGGCTACTATAAAATTATCTATACCATGAGAAAACGATCACACGATACAAGTCGTTTTATTATGGGATTGCCGTCAGAACCCCGACAAGCTCAAAAAACTATAAGACAAATATAAACAAATATGAACTACGGATTTGTAAAAGTTGCCGCCGCCGTACCGCTTGTACAGGTAGCGGATTGTTTTTATAATATAGAAAAAATAGAAGGACTGATGCGGCAAGCATCGGAAAAAGGCGTGCAGATCATCGCTTTCCCGGAACTGTCCGTCACCGGCTATACCTGCCTCGACCTCTTCGCCCAGCAGACGTTGCTCGATGGCGCAGAAGAGGCACTGCTCCAGTTGGTCAGCAACACGGCCGACCTGGATATCCTGACCATCGTCGGCGTTCCGCTACGGACGGAAAACCGGCTGATCAATGCCGCCGTTGTCTTCCAGAAAGGAGCCATACGGGGTGTCGTCCCCAAAACATATTTGCCCAACTATAAAGAGTTTCAGGAACAACGCTGGTTCACATCTGTCACGGAACTTCGGGAATCGACAATTTCCATCGGGGAAGAAGAATATCCGATGGGCAGCCACCTGCTGTTCCGTTCGGGACGGCTGACTGCCGGCATCGAGATATGCGAAGACCTCTGGGTTCCCGTCCCCCCCAGTTCCCTGCTGGCGATGGAAGGAGCCAACATCATCTTCAACCTCTCCGCCAGCAACGAGCTGATCGGCAAGCACGCCTACCTGCGTTCGCTGATCTGCCAGCAATCCGCCCGTTGCATGGCAGGCTATGTCTACGCCTCTTCCGGCTTCGGCGAATCGAGCACCGACCTCGTCTTTGCCGGTAACGGGATCATAGCCGAGAACGGCAACCTGCTTGCCGAATCTCCCCGTTTCACGATGGAAGAACAGCTTGTCATCAGCGAGATCGACATAGAGACTTTGCAGAACGACCGGCAAGTCAACACCAGCTTCATGTATGGCACATCCGGTCTACCGAAGGAAAAGGCACAGGTTGTAGACTTCCAAGTCCGGATTCCGGACGGATTCAGCCTGACGCGTCCGGTCGATCCGCATCCGTTCACTCCCTCCGGAGAGGCTTTGAAGGAACGCTGTGAAGAAATATTCCACATACAGGTAGCCGGCCTTGCCAAACGACTCGTCCATGCACATGCTCAAACGGCTGTCGTCGGTATTTCAGGCGGGCTGGACTCCACCCTGGCTCTGCTCGTGACCGTCATGACGTTCGACGCTCTGAAGATGCCACGGGGGCAGATCATCGGCATCACGATGCCCGGCTTCGGTACGACCGACCGCACCTATACTAACGCTTGCGACCTCATCCGCTCCCTCGGCGTCACACTGAAAGAGATCCCGATCAAGGAAGCCTGCCTTCAACATTTCCGCGACATCGACCATGATCCGTCCGTCCATGACGTGACCTACGAAAACAGCCAGGCACGCGAACGGACCCAACTGCTGATGGATGTCGCCAACCAGAAGAACGGCCTCGTGATCGGAACCGGCGACCTCTCCGAACTGGCACTCGGCTGGGCGACCTACAACGGCGACCATATGTCGATGTACGGCGTGAACGGCAGCATCCCGAAAACATTGGTCAAATACCTGGTCGAATGGGTTGCCAATCACAAGGTGGACGATGCCTCCCGCCTCACCTTGCTGGATATCGTCGACACGCCGATCAGCCCCGAACTGATCCCGGCAGACGAGAACGGCAACATCAAGCAAAAGACAGAGGACTTGGTCGGCCCGTACGAACTGCACGACTTCTTCCTCTACCATTTCCTGCGTTTCGGTTCCCATCCGTCCAAGATTTATTTCTTAGCGCAAAAAGCCTTCGCAGGCATCTACGACAATGCAACGGTCAAGAAATGGCTCTACACCTTCTTCCGCCGCTTCTTCCAACAACAATTCAAACGCAGTTGCCTGCCAGACGGCCCCAAGGTCGGCTCCGTCAGCCTCTCACCACGTGGTGACTGGCGTATGCCGAGCGATGCGGTGTCGCGACTCTGGTCGGAAGAGATAGAACGGATCAACATATAGATACCGAACCGATTCACCCGACAAAGATACGAAACCATAAAAAAGCAAAGTCGATTAGAGTCGATTAGAGTCGATTAAAATGACTGCTAAAACGATTTTTATTGGTATTCATTGTTTTATTGATAGCTATGTCTATTTGCAAAAAGCCCGTAAGGCAATAGGAATCATTAAATTAGAACAGCAAAAGGACAGATGGTGTCCTTTTGCTGTGTCCATTCCCTATATATAATAACTAAGTATTCTCTTATAACTAATTATAAAACGGGACTTTTTTCAATTTTTGAAAACGACAAAAGGCGAAACTTCAAAAAATCCCGCCAACTCCTAAAGGACCGGCATCTCAGCCCCCCAATCAAAACACCGGTGTTTTGAAAACGAATCACCGGTGTTTTGAATTCAAATCACCGGTGATTCGCACCATAAAGCAGCAGCCTATATATAAAAGCAGATCACAATCCGGAAGAATCGATCCATGAACATGAAAAGATTAATCGACTCTATTCGACTCTAATCGACTCTAATCGACTCCGCTTTTTTATAATGCCATATATTTGCAGGGTAATCGATTCACAAACGCTCTTTGAAATATTTACATATAGCCAACCGTTCCCACAAAAAAAGGCTACCGGAACCCGATAGCCTTTTAATGGATATTTCAGTTTTCTTATTCAGACAATGCAAATGCCGGCTGACGGTGAATCCACTGTCCACGAGTAAAGTCGGGGAAGTCTACCAATGCGCCGCCACGGGCGATAGACATCTCGGACAAAGCGGAAATAGCGCTCCATGCAGCAGCATCGTAGCAGTCCATAGGAGCCGGTTTCTTGTTATGGATAGCGTTGATCAAGTCGAACATCATCACGTAGTCCATACCACCGTGTCCGGCCTGAGCAGCTTCGGCTTCATGTTTGGACCACAATGTATGGTCGAACTTCTTGAACCATTCTTCCGAATCATCCCAACGGTGAGGTTTGGATTGGTTTTCAACGTATACGTGATCGCCATCGTTCATCCATAAACCTTCGGTTCCCTGAATGCGGAATCCCAAAGAGTAAGGACGGGGGGAATTCGTATCATGCGTAACGATAACCGTCTGTCCGTTCGCACACTTGATCATGGAAGTCACGATGTCACCCAAGTTGAAGCGGACTTTTGCCAACGGATGATTTTCACCGCCATTGTCCACGATGAACTTATGCAAACCGCGAGACTGGGTTGCCATAGCAGACAAGGAGAGAAAACGGTTACCACGGTTGATGTCTAGGCAGTTTGCCACCGGTCCGATTCCATGCGTCGGATAGACATCGCCGTTACGGCGGACAGAATGGTTCGTACGCCACTGGGCTTCTGCAAACGCATCTTTACCCATGCGCAACTCACCGCCTTTCTGGTAAGTATAATGTTTACCATCATTGAATTTGACATCGCGCAAATCATGTTCGTAACCGCAAGTCGCATGCAGCAATTCACCGAACAGGCCTTTGCGGACCATGTTCAACGCAGCCATGCAGTCGCGACGATAGCAAACGTTTTCCATGATGTTCAGATGGCTTCCCGTAGCTTCCGATACGTTGACCAGATCCCAGCATTCTTCCAGCGTATTGGCGGCAGATACTTCCACACCGACATAAGGGACACCGGCTTTCATGGCTGCAACCGACATCGGCACGTGCCATTCCCACGGGCTGGCGATGATGACACAATCGAATTCTTCGTTGTTCAACATCTTTTCAAATTCACGTTCGCTGCCTGTATATACCTTCGGAGCCGGAACATTGAACTTGGCGATATGATCCAGCGTACGCTGGATCGGACCAGCTTGGATATCGCAGATAGCCACGATCTTGTTTCCGGGGATAGACAACACGTTGTTAATATGTTCGTGACAACGAGAACCTGTACCGATAAAACCGAAGCGTAATTTGCCATCGTCTTTGCCGGCGGGTTTCTTTTTCTTCTCTGCACTAGTTTCTGTTGTAACCGTAGCAGCAGCATTGCTACTCAATGCAAGACCGGCCGTACCGATTCCGGCAGCGGTCATCTTTTTCAGGAATGAACGACGAGTGTTTTCCATTTTTCAATTTAGAATTTTATGTTAAGTGGGCAAATGTATAACATTCCATGCATATATCAAAGGAGATAGCCCATTATTTTGCAACCGTTCTCTTCTTATTCCGCCAAAAGCTGCCATCCCGTTTGCTACCGAACATATTCCGGCGCTTGGACTCTTCTTTTATCGCTTTTTTCTTCTCGGCTACCGCTTCCTTTACCTCGACCGTCTCGAACATATGGCCTCCTGCAACCGGCACTTCTTTACCGATCAGCTTCTGGATATCTTTCAGATACGGAACCTCTTCCACATCGCAAAAGGAAAAAGCGATCCCGCTACGCCCGGCACGACCGGTACGGCCGATACGGTGCACATAGGTTTCAGGTACATTCGGCAAATCATAGTTGATGACATGCGAAAGATGGTCGACATCGATACCGCGGGAGGCGATATCGGTCGCGATCAGGACACGGAGCGTATGATCCTTAAAACTGGATAAGGCACGCTGACGGGCACTCTGCCCTTTGTTTCCATGAATGGCTTCCGCACCGATCCCGGATTTGTTCAGGACACGGGCAACCTTGTCGGCTCCGTGCTTCGTACGAGTAAAAACCAAGACGGATTCCAGTGAGCGGTCTTCCAGCAGATTCTTCAACAGGTTGATCTTTTCCACTTTCTCAACAAAATAGACAGACTGGTCGATCGTATCGACGGTTGAAGAAACAGGAGTCACCTCCACTTTCTCAGGTTCATGAAGGATCGTTCCGGCCAGGCGTTCGATCTCCGGCGGCATCGTTGCAGAGAAGAACAGGGACTGGCGCTTTCGGGGCAGTAAAGGAAGGATGCGTTTGATGTCATGGATAAATCCCATATCCAGCATCCGGTCGGCTTCGTCCAAAACAAAATATTCCAATGTGTCCAGGCGGATAAAACCTTGATTGATCAAATCCAGCAGACGCCCGGGAGTTGCGATCAATACGTCTACACCCCGTTCCAATGCATCTGTCTGCGGCTTCTGCCCCACGCCACCGAAAATAACGGTATGTTTTACGTGAGTATAACGCCCGTATGCCGTAAAACTTTCACCTATCTGGATCGCCAATTCGCGTGTCGGAGTCAGGATCAAGGCTTTGATGCCCGGTTTACGTCCCCTCGAAATCCGCTCTTCGATCTTTTGGATGATAGGGATGGAGAAAGCTGCCGTCTTACCTGTTCCGGTCTGTGCGCAACCTAATAAATCAGATCCGTCCAATACTACGGGAATGGCTTCGGCTTGTATGGGAGTGGGAGTTGTGTACTTTTCTTTTTTGAGAGCCTTTCGTATCGGCTCGATTAGTTCCAATTGTTCAAATGTCATATAATAAGTATGAGCCGTCACGGCTCGTTAAATAAATAATGGTGACAAAGATACACAAAATCCGGCATCTCTGCAATAATTTGCTATATTTGCGTGCTTTTTAAAAATATTCAGTTCTTTTTGATTCTCATGAAAGAATTATTGTCACTACTCAAACGGTTCTTCGGATACACTTCATTCCGCCCCTTACAGGCCGAAATCATACAGCGCACCTTGCAGAAAGAAGATTCGCTGGTCCTGATGCCTACGGGTGGCGGCAAGTCGATCTGTTTCCAGCTTCCGGCGATCTATATGCCGGGAACCGCCATCGTAGTATCTCCCCTTATCGCTCTGATGAAAGACCAGGTCGAAGGGCTGATCGCCAATGGCATACCGGCTGCTACGCTCAACAGCATGATGCCGGAGGAAGAACGCCACCGGGTACGACAACTCTGCATACAGGGAAAGGTGAAACTGCTTTACATCTCCCCCGAAGGGATCATTAGCGAACTGCACTGGCTCCTGCCCCGCATCGACATTTCGCTGATCGCCATCGATGAAGCGCATTGTATCTCGCATTGGGGACATGATTTCCGCCCCGAATACACCCAGTTGTCCGTTCTGAAAGAGAATTTTCCGAAAGTACCGATCATCGCCCTGACAGCTACGGCAGACAAAATCACCCGGACGGACATCCTGAATCAATTGAAACTGCGTGATCCTAAAACATTCATCTCGTCTTTCGACCGCCCGAACCTGTCGCTCACTATCCGTCGCGGGCTGAGCAAAAAGGAAAAGATCGCAGCGATCGTCCATTTCATCAACCGGCATCACCGGCAGAGCGGTATCATCTACTGCATGAGCCGTAACAGTACGGAGTCTTTGGTCGAAGAACTGTCTGAGTACAGCATCCGGGCAGTCGCCTATCATGCCGGGCTAAGCTCCGACAAACGCGAGAAAGCACAGGACGATTTCATCAACGACCGTGTTAATGTAGTGTGTGCAACGGTCGCATTCGGGATGGGGATAGACAAAAGTAATGTCCGCTGGGTCATTCATTATAATATGCCAGCAAGCATCGAGAACTACTACCAGGAAATAGGCCGTGCCGGACGGGACGGAATGAAAAGCGACACGCTTCTGTTCTATTCCGTGGGCGACATCCTGCTCCTTCGCCGTTTTGCAGAGGAAAGCGGACAGAAAGACGTCAGTTTACAGAAGTTGAACCGGATGCGCAGGTATTGCGAGGCAGACATCTGCCGGCGTCGTATCTTGCTGAGCTATTTCGGAGAAGAAACGGACAAGGACTGCGGGAACTGTGACGTCTGCAAGAACCCTCCCCAACGTTTCGACGGGAGCATCTTGGTACAGAAAGCCCTGAGCGGTATTTTTCGTACCGGGCAAACAGCCAATATGCACCTGCTAATCGATATACTCCGGGGAGCCGAAAAGGATGAACTGAAGGAAAAAGGATACGACAAGCTAAAAACCTATGGTGTTGGCAAAGACCTCAGCTACAAAGAGTGGAAAGAATACTTATATCAGATGCTTCAGCTCGGTTATATTGAAATCGACTATATGTCGGCCGGTCACCTGAAAGTGACTCCATTAGGACGTAAAGTCCTTTTCGGCGAGCAGCAGGCGCTCATGACCATTTACCAAAAGATCAAAGATTTTGCCCTGCCGACCAAGAAAGGCGGCTACAAATACCGTCCGATCCGTCCGATCGAATCCACTTCCGTGGATGAAACGTTGCTCGACTCCCTGCAACAACTCCGTAAGCAAATTGCCGAACGCGAACATACCCCGGCTTATATCCTCTTTTCGGATGACGCCCTCGAAGATATGGTCCGTAAGAAACCGGTTACGCTCGACGAGTTCAGCGAAATACGAGGTGTCGGACAGCTCAAGCTGGACAAATACGGCAAGGTATTCGTCGCCCTAATCCGCTTTGTCCTTCGTTTGCCTAAAAAGGAATAAAAAAAGAAAAACAAACAATCGTTCTATTCTTTTGTTTATATTTATATAATGAATAGAATGACAGATACAATGAAAACAGTTCCCATACTCTTGTTGCTTTGCCTTTCCACACTGAGTTTCTGTACGACAAAGCCAGGAGAGCCGCAAGGATCCGGTTTACCCGGACTAGACACTCCCGTTGCAGAAACAGTACCGAAGGCGGCCCCTCCCCTCATTGAAACCGTTATAGAAAAGGAACTGCTTTACGACCAGCATACGTTGGCCGATACTTACCCATACAAGGATACAATGCGGGAATTCCAATGGGATAAGATCCGTGCCGGTCTCCGTCTGCTCGATTCGATCCGACAGAAGCCGTCCCGTTGGGCGATCTTTCAAAACTACAGGAACAAGAACGGGGAAGCCCCGCTGGTCCGGAAGTTTCATCGCGATGCTTACAAGCGGGTTTCCGACACTTTAGGTATCGAACGTTACCAGTCTGTCCCGCTATATCTGCCGGAAGATACACTGACTGCCGAACGCTATGGCCGTGACGGTGCTCTTGTGAAATTGCTTGATGACAGCAACCGCCTTTTCCGTATCCAAACGATCTATACAAACGGGGAATGGCTGGTTCCCGGAAAATATGTCAAGCCGATAGCCGATAGCGTCACATTCGACAAGGCCATATTCGTCGACGTCACCAACCAGAACATCGCAACACTCGAGCATGCAGATTCCAAATGGTTGGTCAGAAGCATGAATCCGGCCACAACAGGGCAGCACCGTCCTCCATACGCACAGGAAACGCCATTAGGCATATTTGTCGTTCAGGAAAAGAAGGCAAGGATGATTTACCTCGTAGACGGCAGCAAAGAGACAGGCGGATTCGCTCCTTATGCCAGCCGGTTCACCAACGGAGGTTATATCCACGGGGTCCCGGTAAACGCGCCACGCAAGTCGCTGATCGAATACAGCCCAACGCTTGGAACGACCCCACGCTCCCATATGTGCGTCCGGAATGCGACCTCTCACGCCAAGTTCGTTTATGATTGGGCACCTGTAAATGAGACTATTGTTTTCGTTTTTGATTAAAAGTCTTATCTTTGTGCGACATTATTCAATCTTATGTTATTGCGTATCTGTTTATACTTGTTTTTATTATTTCTTCCGGCTAATTATACGACAACCAGAAGTTCGTCTCCCCTGATTCCGGCTGATCCCGCGGCGGCCATGTCTTCGGTATGCCGACAGCTCTATGCTGATATGCAGCTGGATAGTATGGTGGACTATACCGCTTTCGAACAGGCGATAACCGGAGCACAGGCAATCGAACGGCGTAACAAGGATATCATTACCCTAATCGACTTCACAAAGCCTTCCACGGAAGAACGGCTTTACGTCCTGGATATCCGGCATAAGAGACTCCTGTTCTCCTCTCTCGTCTCACACGGAAAAAACAGCGGAGGAAATTACGCCACTTCTTTCTCCAACAAAGTCAATTCTTACAAAAGTTCATTGGGATTTTTCGTTACGGAAAATACCTATCAGGGCAAAAATGGCTACTCCTTAGTCCTGAACGGCTTGGAAAAAGGGATCAACGACCGGGCAAAAGAACGGGCGATCGTAGTGCACGGGGCGAGTTATTGCAGCCCGTCTGTTGCCGTCTCGACGGGCCGCTTAGGAAGAAGTTTCGGTTGTCCCGCCCTACCCCCGTCGCTTGCCAAGCCGATCATTAACACCATCAAGGACGGGACCTTACTCTACATCTATGCCAACGACAAGGAGTATCTGAGTCAAAGCACGATCTTATCAACCGGAAGATCGATTTCCCCGAACTCGATCATCGCATTGAACAGCCTGATACGGGAATAGCCCGGTAAATCCTCCGGACGGATATCACCTGCAACCAGCTCTCCCTGATCCAGCAACGAAGCCCTCTTCGTCCCTGCCAGCAACGGTGCGGAGGGAGTGATCCATTGTTTCTTGTTCCAGAATGCCACGTTGCAAATAGAGGTGTCGGTCAACAACCCTTTCCGGACGACCAACACATCATCTTCTGTCTCGCGGCACGCGAACAAGCGGTTCAGCACACTCCGATCTCTGCTTTTATACCGATAGTCGGCTTCGTCATCGACAACCAACCGCAAAGAGGATACTGGGCGGAAGTGATAGGCGGCATACTCCACGTTCCGGATATCCACATCATATTCGACCCGACACTTCGTCCGCTCCCGATAGTTCACGGGGCGGATGTAATCGTTCAAATCAAGCACATCGGTTTGACGTAGCACGTTCCGACGTGTCTCATTCATACGCCGGTTATGGTAGGATAGGTTATGAATCCGCCCGTTCTCGATCCGGATTGTTTCAATAAATAGGGACATATACTTTCTGCTTCATTTCATTATATTCGCTTGTCAAATCACTTTGGGAAGTGATTCCCCCTCCACTCTTAAAGATCAACGAGCCATCCGCCTGCTGTTCCAAAAAGCGGATCATAACGGCACTGTCCAGGCTATTCCCGTCAAAATAGCCCATGACACCCGTATAAAACCCCCTTTCGTAGGTCTCGGCTTCCGCGATAATCTCCATTGTCTTCTTTTTGGGCGCCCCGGTAATGGAACCTGCCGGAAGGAGCCGGAAGAACAAATCTCCCACTTCAGCCTGCCAACCTCCGGCAAGACGGCCCCGGATCTCCGAACTGACCTGCAACAAAGCCCCCTGATGTGTCGGTAGTTCGTCTATGTAGCGATAACGGGTCACCATCACCTCGGTCGCCACCATACTGAGGTCATTGCGGATCAGGTCGACAATCGTAGCATGTTCAGCCGTTTCCTTCGGATCCTCTAATATCCGCCTGCGGGCATCCGGCAATGTAGCATCGATCGTCCCTTTCATCGGATAGGAATAGATATGTTCATCCCGAATCTTCACGAATATCTCAGGAGAGAAAACGACAAAACGGTCTTTCATCCAGAGCTTATACCGAGCTTCCGAACTGACAAAAACGTCCTTCAAGCTCAGATCGGTCCGAACAGGAGTGGCGCAAGTCAGATTGACCAGATAGGAGTTTCCGGCCCGGATATGTCCGACCACCTTATGAAACGAGTCGGCGTAGGCCGATTGTGTGATAGGGAATGTTTCCCATCGGATCGCAGAAGTTCGGTTCTCCCGATCATTCATACGGCTTGCAGTCGCAACATTCGTCACACCGTCCAGATTGTAGAGCAATGCCTCCGAATCGATCTGATCCGGCTCTTCCACAATCACCTGCTCTTGCTTGTAATCGATCACAAACAGGAAAGGCCGCCTTTCCGCACCCAATCGGTTCATACGGCAGACGGCCTCTATGCGGTTATAGAATCTCATATCAGAAAACGTTCGGTCAAACCACCAAAAGCATCGATACGGCGATCTCGGAAGAAAGGCCACCAACGGCGGACATTCTCGCTACGCGTCTTGTCGATCTCCACAATTCGTATTTCTTCATCATTATTGGAAAGTTCGGCCAAAAGTTCACCCTGCGGACCAGCGACGAAACTGTTTCCCCAGAACTGAATGCCATTCGTTTGTCTGGACGGATCGGCCTCGTGTCCTACCCGGTTTACCGTAACGACCGGAAGACCATTGGCTACGGCATGCCCCCGCTGAACAGTTACCCACGCTCCTAACTGGCGTTTTTTCTCTTCCTCCGTGTCACTGCTTTCCCAACCGATAGCTGTCGGATAAATCAGCAGTTCCGCTCCTTTCATCGCCATCAGGCGGGCAGCTTCGGGATACCACTGATCCCAACAAACCAATACACCCAATTTACCAACAGAAGTCTCGATCGGCTCAAATCCGAGATCACCGGGAGTAAAATAGAACTTCTCATAATAGGCCGGATCATCCGGAATATGCATTTTACGATATTTTCCGGCAATAGCGCCGTCTTTCTCAATAACGACAGCCGTATTATGATACAGACCGGGAGCTCGTTTCTCAAACAAAGAAAGTACCAGTACGATCCCCAGTTCCTTTGCCAACGCTCCGAAGCCCTCTGTAGAAGGTCCTGGAATCGGTTCAGCCTGGTCAAACACTTCGGTATTCTCCGTCTGGCAAAAATAAAGCCCGTTATGCAACTCCTGCAAAACGACCAATTCAGCTCCTTGCAAAGCACAAGCCCGAATATTTTGTTTCAGTTTCTCAATATTAGCAGCCCGATCACTGCTATTCGCCTGCTGCACCAGCCCTAACTTCATGATTTATGATTTATAATTTATGATTTAGATTTGAAACCTCAATTGTCAATTGACACGACTCCCTCCGGGTACTGCATCGTCACACAATGTAGCGAACCATGTTGTTTAATCAACGGCAAGCAATTGATTCCTATAATCTCACGCTCCGGAAAAGCCTGTTGCAAAGCTTTCTTCGCCAGTTCGTCCTTCGGAGATTTATAATAGGGTAACAACACAGTCCCGTTGATAATCAAAAAATTGGCATAAGTGGCTGGAAGACGTTCTCCCTCCCATTCCACAGGGTCCGCCATCGGCAAGGCGATTAACCGGTAAGGTTTGCCGTCAGTCTGTCTGAAAGCCTGTAACTCCTGTTCCATCGCTTGCAGCTCCTCGAAATGTTCATCCGACTCATCCTTGCACTGCACGTACGCAATCGTATCTTCGCTACAGAACCGTGCCAGCGTGTCGATATGGCTGTCCGTATCATCACCGGCAAGATAACCATTTTCCAGCCATAAGATGCGTTCAAAGCCGAAGACATCCTTCAGATAGGCTTCCAACTCTTCCTTTTGCAGATATTCGTTCCGATTCTGAGACGAAAGACATTCGACCGTCGTCAACAGTGTTCCCTTGCCATCCGATTCGATACTGCCGCCTTCCAAGACAAACGGTTGCATATTGATGACCTGAACCCCGTCGGCAAATGTTCCCTGTACCGACAGGTTACGCGTAACCAAGTTATCCAGATTCGCCGCGAACTTCATCCCCCACCCGTTGAACACAAAGTCATACACGACTGGTTCTCCCTGGTCGAATACAGTAATGCCGCCATGATCACGTGCCCAGGTATCATTCGTCGCCATCTCCCTGAAAATGATCCGGCTATAATCCACATCACCCAGTTGCCTGCGGACTGCCTGTTCGTCCGGACAGACAATCAAGAGCTTCTCATGTTTGATCACCTCCTTGGCAATCGATACGAAACAAGGAATCACCTCGTCTAATATAGGCGCCCAATCCGTTTCTTCATGCGGCCATGTCAACTGGACGGCACTTTGCGGATACCATTCCGCCGGTAATATGATTTTATATTCCATCTGCGTTTAATAAAATATGCGATTGTATTGCGGCACAAATATAGGCTTATTTTCCATCATTCTTAATACAAAGATTCTATCACCTCTGTCAACTTGCTGTTTTTCTTCCACGTCTCAAGCAAACAAAGAAGCGGTGCGTATGTCACCTTCGGCCAGTTATTGACTGTTTGAAGTTCCGCAAAAACTTCCAATAACCGCTTTAAATCCTTTACCGGATTTTCCGGCAGGCAAGACAAGAAAGAGACAAACAGCACAGACAGTTCTTTGTTATGAAAAGATGATCTATTTATCAACATTTCGACAACCAAACCTGAAATTCTCTGCGCAGGAGCCCATTCCAACGCTTGGATCTTCCCCAACACCCGACCTAATGCCACATTGTCTATCAGGTCTTTTTCCACAAGTTCGCCCCAAAGATTCGCCGCACACAAACGAACAGGACGATCAATGCTCAGCAGGCACACCGCCAGGTATGTCAAAGCCATCCCCCCTCTCCACTCCAAATCAAGTTCGCGCAGGGTATCAAGAGCAACCAGGTTAAGCCTTGCCAGTTCCAAATCGTTCCAATAAGCATCCCTTACGCGATCCCGCACCAATAAAGCCAACCAAATCCGAGGTGCATTCGGAGAAAGCAACAAAAATCTCTTCAGGTCCTTCTCCCGCAAAGGAACCTTCCAAAAAGTCTCCACCAAAAGCGGAATACGGGAACAAGGACGATAAGCCATATATAAGGCATAACCTCCAAACCTCCACTTTATCGCAACATTCTTACTTGCCGGCGGAATCAACTGCAAGATACGATCGACTTTCCCAAACGGCTTTTCGAAAGTAAACACATCGCATGGAATATCTCCCGTCAGATAGGCCCGGTTCACAGCAGAATAAGGAAAATCCTTGAACTCGTCATAGACGGTATCAGGACTTTTGACCAAAGCGGCGGTCATCCAGACAGCCTGAAACGTAAAAGGACCATTAGGGCGTGCTTCCGGCTTGAACAAGAAAAGCAATAGCTCGCGATATTCGCCCGCCAACTCTTGTTCGGCTAACCGGATAGCCTCTTCCGTATCATCCAATGCCACACGCGAAAGTGCGATTTGAAAGTCCAGACTGTCCGGTTTGATTCTCTTTTTCTGATATGCAGACAACCGGGAGACAAGCACGGACGGATCGATCCAAGCCGGACGGTGGGTCGGTGTCGAGAGCAAAGGCAATGTATTATAATCTTTTATCCGGTTAAAAGCCAATTTTACAAGATCCAGATAGGGTTTATAGTCCTGAAATGATTGTTGTTTCGAGCTTTTGACACGTCTTTCCGATCCGGTAAGCATTTGAGCATAATCAAGAAGAAAAGACGCTGCCAGCACATCCAATTCTCCTGTCTCGCTTTCCGGCATTTCCATTACAGTTCCTGCCCATTCGAAAACCGGCATCATACGTTTCACATCATCCGATTTTATAAACGGGTGCAAACGGACCAGAGAAGCCAACAGCAAATCAAGATAAAAACTCTCCTGTTCTTCCGTCAACCGGCCCATAAAAGAGACCAAACCGTCTACATCCGCCACATCCGGAAGACGCCTGCCTTCCTGTATAAGCGGTTCTTTTTCCATCCTGTCCATCATTCAGATCCTATTTTCGGACAAATATAAACAGAAAACCGGACACCCCCCTCATCATTTCAAGGTCTTCCTATATTCAGCCGGAGTCATTCCGTATTTTTCCCGGAAGATACGCTGATAAGTACGCACGTTATTGAAACCCGAATCGATAGCGACCGCCTCGACCGTATAATTTTCGAAATCCTTCAACAGGACAAGCGAGTATTCAAGTCTCAAGCTATTGATATAACCATTGAAATTTTCTCCGGCAAAAGCTTGCAACAACGGGGATATGCGGTTTTTACCAACAGGAGTCAGCCGGAGGATCATATCTCTCGTCAGATCCGGATTCAAGAACAACTGTTCACCACGGATTTTCAAATCCAATTCTTCAAAATATTTCCTGCCGCCATCATCCGGTTTCACTTTCACCGCTTCGGCTTCCCGATCGTTCCCGATCCCGCCATCCACATCAAAGGTAACAGGTTTTTCCTCCATATCTTCCAACTGACGAATCCGTTCACGTGCAACTTGTAGTTCACTACGGTAAGAAAGATAAAGATCGATCTGCTGCGCCATCAGTTTGTTTTTACGGTCTACAATCCAGGAATGGCGAACGATCAAAATAAAGATGACACCGACCAAAGCAAGTACCCCGGCCACGACAGAGATCACCACTCTGTGCCATCTCAACTCTTCCACCTGCAACTCGATCTGCCGTTCCTTTTCACGCGTATCCAAAAGAGTTGCCATCTCGAGTGCATGATTTTCATTGTTCCTATGGTTCAAACTATCGGTCAGGGCCAAAGCGGTTTTATAGTAGACTACCGACTCCTCTTTTTTTCCCGAACGCAGGTAAGCATCCGCCAAAACCAAACAGGCCTCCTTACGCCGTACACTGATACTATCTTCATACAGGGCTGCATCTGTCAAGGGAAGTGCTTTCTCGATCAGTTTGCCATACAGCCGCATATCTTCGTAATAATCGATCTCCAGCCGGATCATCTCCGGGTCACTGTCTACCAACGGATTTTCCCGCATCTTCGCGAACCATTCCCTGCCTTTTCCTGCCTGTCCCAGCAACACATAGAGGTTTGCCAACCTACCGTCCACACCCCCCTCTTTGGAAAGAAAGACCTTCTCCGGTATCTGCAGTGGATAGGCTCCGCCTTTCAGGGGACGCAGCCTTTCGACACACGCCTGCATCTCACGAACTGTCTCAAGTGCTTCCTCCAGCTTTCCATCTTCACACAACCATTCCGACAAATTTTGGTAATAGAGGTAAAGTTTCATCTCGTTTGACACAACAGGCTGCCCCATTCCCCGTTTCCTTTCGATCTGTTGGCGACAGAACTGTAACGCCTCCTCCATAGCCTTATAGGCCTCTTCCGGATTTCCCATAGCCCGATAGACACGGGCGATAGCCCAATAAGAATTATGATTGTTATCCTTTTGTTTGCCAGCCCGGTCGATTACATCAATCATAGAACGCGCATACCGGATCGCCTCCTCATACTCGCCGGTAGCAATCATCGACTCTACCAGGTTCTTGCACATATTGAAATAATACTGCGTGTTGTTACGCACCGAATCGTCTTCCAATACCAATTTACCCCATTTCACCGCAACACGTTCCATATTCTTGGCAGAGCCGTATATCTGGGCACGTGTCCAATTGATCTGATAAGTCGGGAGCAATTTCCGTTCCTCGGCCACATCCAACATATACAACGCCTTGTCCGGGTCCGACAAGACAGTCTTCCGGATCTCCCCGACTGTCAGCAAACTATCCGGTATATCATCATAAGCAGGTGTATTGCCCACCTGCTTAATGTTCTTACCCGGTAAGAACATGCAAATCAGCAACAAGAATAGAGTATTGTAGAACTTCACCATGTATTTGTTTTTAGGGGACAAACTTACTACAAAAAAGTTATATTCAGAAACATTACTTCAATACAAAAACTCCAGTACCCACAACGGAAGCTGGTTGACGGCAAACATTTCGCATGCCGTACCGACTTTGACCGGTTGCAGACAGCACGCCTCCTCTTCATCCGCCACGCATACGAATCAGCTCGTCGATAAGATCCCGGAGTTTGCGTTTTTTAAACCTGACCGTATATTTATGTTTCATGACCAACAGAAAGACAATATCAACCAAAACCAGGATCACGACTACAAGCAACAGGATCTCTCCTACATCGAGCGTGATTGTTTCGGGGAAATTTCCATCTGCTGTTATCCGTATAAAATTCATGATTGATTAATTAAAAGGTTGCATAACAAACCGCAAAAAAACGTTTCTTTCATTTCCCTGCAAACCAATCCACCAGTAAGATATCACAATTTGTCATAAACTTGTGACAAATTATCCTCAAGATTAAAAATCAAGCGCTACCACACATTCGAGGGAGTATTTATCGCCTATAGGGACTATTTGTCATAGTCGTTCCGAATCCATCCCCGACCTTTACGTCGTAATTCTAACCCGCCGGTATAAGCCGGTCAAATCGCAATATCCACAAGACGAAGTCCGGCCACTCCGCCGATATTCGGAAAACCTCCGGGCTTCGTCTTTTTCCAGACGATAACAGTTTAACATTCTGACAAGGAAAAAGGGGTATTCAATGCCGAGAAGAAACGTTAAAAAATATTACCTGCCATAGTAATTCCAAAAAGATGGGATAGTAATCCGATTTACATGGGATAGTAGTATCATTTTGACAGAACAAAATTTTTAATTTATACAATATAAATATGCTAAACACACACAAAGATTGGATGGCCGGCAAGAGTGCGACGGCCAATAATAAGGATGACTTGATTCAGCTAATCAAATGGCGATCTGTAGTAACTGTAATCGCATCTGCGATAAAACAGAAGCCACAAAACAAAGTTCAAGGACAGCAACACAGCAACTAAATGCAACTTCTCAGTGTGGGGAACGATGCTGAAAACGGCGGACAATGCTCGTCTAAGTACAAAAAATGTACTGTTTGAACAAAACAAAGATTAACAAAAGAGCAACAAACGTAATAAATATGAATTTATTAATAAAAAATCTAAAATCGGTAATATTACTTGTTTTAGACCGATACCGGTCTAAAATCGGCATTTGGCTGCTAGGAATGGTACTGCTGGGGATAGGGCAGCAGGCTGGGGCGGCAGACTGGAATCTGACGAAAAAAAGCAATTACGTTGTTACAGATCATCCTCAAGATGGATATGTGACATTCAAAATTATCTTTTATGATGATGACGGAGATAACGAATATGTAAAACCTGGAGACGGACATCTATATGTCAATGATACAGAAATCATGACATACGGCTCCCCAACCACAGGTGTGGATGTACCTGTAGCAAGAGCAAATGTAACCCTGCGCAAAGGCTATTTCGAATTCAAGAGTAAAGATGGCACAGAAACAGCTGAAGGAGGAGACCACTGGTATGAATTTAACCGCGATGGGAAGTATATCACCTATATGACCTTCGACTGGTACTACCCGAAAGATTATGAGGGGGTAGATATGAAGTTCAAGGTAGATGTAGACATTACGGTAAACAACCAAAAGGATCAGGAGTTCAATGATGAAATAGGTTCCGCTAAAGGCCGTTCATTCAACAATCCAACATTAACTCCCCCACAACTTTCCAGTAACAACCCTGGAAAATATGAATTAAGTTACTCGATACCAAACAATCCGATCAATATTTGGAATTCTGAAGATAATAAAACTATTAGTTCCACTAACACAAGTGGTACGCTGCTCGCAGATATCGAAGACACATCAAGGGAGTATGATTTCCAAGTTCAATACAAACTGAACAAAAAATATAATAGTAAATGGTACTCAACCAAACAGACCATACCAGCTTTCCAACAAGCCATCGACTTCGATGCTATGGATGCGGAAGGCGGTAACACCAAGTTGACCTGGAAAATCAACAACAGCGATAAAAACTGTCAAGTAGGAGACAAATTCGAAATCCAACGTGCGAACAACCCAGATTTCAATCCGTCGACGCTGGTGGGTTCTATCGATTTCTCAATAAACAGAGAGGTCTACGAAATGCTTGATGAAAGTGGCAATCAGAATGCCAACGGGAAACAATACTACCGCATCCGCCGTAACAAACAACAATCATGGGGATGGAATATCAGCGAAGAGGACACCATCACCAAGAACATTTCCCATCGGAAAGTCGTTTCCGCCACAGCCGAACGCTTCGATTGGCCTAACGGGCAGAACAAAGCTCGAATTACTTGGAAATTGAACGAATTGAAGAACAAGGAGGACAGTCTTAATGCCGTATGGAGCAAAGATTCCAAAATTATGATCAAACGTACCATGAACAACGGGATGGGAAGTATTACTCATACCCTCCTGACGGCAGGAGACACAACGAAAACGGAATATATCGATGAGTTGAACACCATGTGTACGGAGTACAGCTATGCCATCTACGTACAACCCGGCAACAGCAATTTTGAAATACAATCCGAAATCCCGGCTCAACTGAGTGGTGAGCCGATTGTCCCGACCGCATTGGGGCAGATTGAGACGCTCACCACCTCCAAAGGTTACTACCCCGGTTACACACAGCTCAACTGGACGACTGACGGCAAGGCTGTCGATAAGTTCTACATCTTCCGCCGCCTCTACAGGCAGGGACAGGACAAAGATGCCAACTGGGAAAATATCGATATGAAAGAGGGTGGAGCTACAAAAAACTATGTTCATACAGACGAGAAAGGACATCCTGGCTACATCTATGAATACCGAGTCGCTGCCGTAACAATCTGTGCAGGCAAAGAGGTGAGCAACAACTCCCCTATCGACCGTGGTTTCCGCAGCCCAACCGGTATAGTCAGCGGTAAGATTACCTTTGCCTACGGCGATGCCGCCCCCGGCGTGGTCGTGAGACTCACCGGCACAGACATCCAAGCGGGACATAGCTTGCAGTTCGACGGCAGCAGTACGGTACAGACGAAAAAGGAGATGGAACAACCAGAAAACTTCACCGTACAGGTATTCGTCCGTCCCGAATCTGCAGGACAGAATGCCACAATCGTCAACAGCAGCGTTTATCGCTTGAGTTTGCAAGATGGAAAACCGGCATTCAGTGCTAACAATGGTACAACATGGGTGACCTCCCCAGAAGCCCTCAAGGTCGGTAGTTTTACAAGTCTGACAGCCGTCTATTCGACCACCGGTAGCTGGACACTCTATATTGATACCATCCAAAAGGTTTCACAAAACCCTGCCACCCGCCCGGCTCCTACTCCGTCCATAGTAACGCTCGGAGAAGGCTTCAAAGGGCATATCGATGAAGTGCGCCTTTGGGATAAGGCAATGGAGTTGGATGAAATCAAGAGTACCTACGACCGCGTGTTAAACGGTAACGAGACAGGGTTGAAAGCCTATTGGCGCTTCGATGAGGGCGTGACAGATGAATGTTACGACATCTCCTATACCGCTTCGACCTACAATGCCAACCACTGTACGATTAGCAACGCCATAGTCAGTGACGTGGTACCAAACTCCAACCAGTTAGGTTTGAAAAGCGTGACCGGAACAGACGGCGTATTCACCGTCACCGGTATCCCCTACGAAGGGAATGGCTCAACCTACACTCTGACTCCCTCCTATCCGAATCATACGTTCAACCCGAGTTCCAAGACTGTCACTATAGGAAGCACAACTTCTTCAATCTCCGGTCAAGACTTTACAGACAACTCAGCCATCAAAATTGACGGTTATGTATTCTACGAAAACAGTACTATTCCAGTACAAAATGCCATGTTCAAAATCAACGGGGAATTAGCCACCAGTGGCGACGGCAGTCTGATAAGGAGTAACGATAAGGGCAAGTTTGAGTTCAGTGTCCCTATCGGCCGTCAGCGTGTCGAGGTCGTGAAAGACAATCACGTCTTTAAAAACGACGGTGTGCTGATCAACGAGAACAGCGAAGCAGGCGAATATATCAATTTCGAACAGCCGATGAGCGACCTCCGCTTTTGGGATCAGACGAAAGTAAAACTGCTCGGTCGCGTGGCTGGTGGTACAGTCGAGAGAGACAAACCGCTTGGCTTCTCGCTTTCGAAAAACAACCTCGGCGACAACATCTGCCTGAAACTGACTTTGGAAGAATACCCCGCTGCCGAGATGAATACCAATCCGGAAGATAGCTTGATGGTCCATTACAACAGCAAGCACTCCAATAATGTGGAATACCAAAAACAGCAGATCCTAATCCATGCGGATAAAAAGACCGGTGAGTTCATCGCTTGGCTCTATCCTGAAAAATACAAAGTGGAAGAGGTACATGTGGACGGTTGGGACAACCTTATAAACGGAAAAAACGAGACACTCACGTTGGATAACTGCTTTGAGGGGGAAATTTCCGAATACACCGACGAGGAGGGAACAACCCACCGCTACGCTTACAACTCTGAGTTCAATTACAACCACCGAGTCAATCCCTCACTGACCTACGTGCAATTGGCATACACTGGTGGCGAACCACTCGAATACTTCGGCGATGCCACCTTCATGACAACGACTATGGATGGAGATAATCAAGAGGTTACGCTCTACGACAAAGAGAGTAAGAGCTATCTGTTTGGAAAGCCGGTCTTCCACAAAGCAAGCTACATCTTCCGTGTTTCCAGCCACGAGGATTACTATTATAATAAGATAAGCATTGGCGATAACATCGTGGTAGATCAAGTGCCGACACAAGGTGGCGACCTGAAGATCACAAACGAGATGAACCAGGAAACGGCAGGCAGTGCCACCCTCGATGATACCGGAGTGGCCGAAGTGAAAATCGAGGTGAACAACCCAGACATTAGCGGAGCCAATGGTGGCTTGAAGAAACTAGACTTCGCAGTTGGCAGCACTACTGCAGAGCAGTTGGTAGCCTACGTTCTCGGTTCGCGTTCGCGCGGTAGCAGTTTCGTCTCGGCTGGTCCGATTCGCTTGATGAACATCCTTCGCGATCCTCCCGGAAGCCACAGTTATTCCTATTGTGAAAAAGGGCAGACCTATACCTACCACTCTTCGTATGCGACCGGCAAGGCACATAAAGGAAGCGAACGGGTCAACAGCTATTTTGGCGGTGAGTTTGAGACCGGTGTCGGCTTCATCACCAAGAACGAAGCGATCAACACAGTCGGTATCGTAGCGGAACAGGAGGCCTCCAGCAGCAATGCCAATGGAGAAACTTTCTCCGTCACGACCACCAACCGCTACCAGACAAGCGATGACCCGTTGTATGTCGGTGCCGACGGCGACCTGTTCCTCGGCACAACCAGCAATATCGTCTATGGTCCAGCTGATAACATCACAGTCATGACCAAAACGGAATACAAACGTTTGGAGGAGGCCGGAAGCGATAGTGGTATCTATGGTGAAGAGCACCAGATATTGGCAACAGCCGGCGATTTTGTTCTGGCAAAACGTATTGCATTAAGCCTTGGTTTATATCACGATACCTTCTTTGCCTACCCGCAAATTTACATCAAGAACACGCTGTTGAATAATATCCGTGCCCTGCGTAACAGCATGTTCGCACCTTTCGGCACAACGGAGTCACAAGCCAAAGCGATGGCAAATGCCCAGAATCAACCGGTCTACATTACCTACCGGAAAGCCGATGAAAAAGGGTATGGTGAAGACAACAAAATCAATAAGAATGAAAACAACGTCGAACTGGATGAGGGTGGATATGCTTCCAATGGTGATAGCTATATGGTTGTATGGCCCGACGGTGCTTACTCTGGAACTTCCGATACAATCTATGTCCTGAACCAAAGTATCCGACAGTGGGAAAACTTGTTGGCACAAAACGAAAGGGAAAAAGCCGAGGCAACAGACTTAGTTAAAAACTATTCATTCCACGCCGGTGGTATGCTTGAAGAGGCTGAACAACTATCTCACGTGACGGAACATACTTATACCTACAACCTGATTGCCGGCGGAGGTGCCACAGGTGATGTAGGCTTCCGCGTAGCTGGTGTTGGTTTAATTGCCTCCATCGAAGAGTTGGGCTACAGCACGAAAGACACAGAAGAGAGCAGTTCGTCCGAAGAATCTCGCACAGCAGGTTTCGTTCTGGCTGACGAGGGCGATGACGACTATCTGAGCGTGGATGTATTCCGTGTGAAAGCCCCAGAAGAGAACGACGATTTTAATAACAAATGGAACAGCGATTTGGGAGAATATGTCAAAGGAAAGCAGTATGGCAGCTTCGTGTTCCGCACAACAGCTGGCGCCACCAGTTGTCCGTATGAAGGCGAACTGAGAACGGAATACTACAATCCGGGTACCCTGCTCAACACAGCAACCTTGAAAATCGAGAACCCGAAGATCTCAGCCGAAAAACCGGTTGTGTCGAATGTCCCGTCCGACCAAGCAGCCAAGTTCGTATTGAATCTCTACAACGAGTCAGAAGCAGCCGAAGGTTGCTATTTCAACCTCTCGATCGTGGATGCTGCAAACCAGAAAGGTGCCAAATTTTCGATTGACGGTGTACCATTGGCAGACAAGCGTGGTATCCTGGTCGATTATGGCGAAGTATTGCAAAAGACATTGGAGATCCGTCGCGGTACAGAGTATGACTACGAAGACCTGGCCATTGTGCTCAGTTCGCAGTGTCAGGCAGACCCGACCGGCTTCCAGGAAATCATTGCCGACACAGTCTACATCTCCGCCCACTTCATCCCGTCGTCTTCAGACATCAACATCAAAAGCCCGACAGACAAGTGGACACTGAATACCAACTCGCCGAAAGATTCGACTGACAAATACTATATGCCGCTGACCATCGACGGGTTCGACGTGAACTTCCAGGGATTCCACCATATCGAGGTGCAATACAAGGCATCTTCGGAGGCGGACACGCGCTGGACGAACATCTGTAGCTTCTTCACCGACACGACCTACTACGAAGAAGCATCGGGCACAAAAGAATTTATCACCGGTCCGACCATCACCACCCGCTTCTTCGGGGCCGAGGACCAGAACTACGACATCCGTGCCGTGACCTTCTCGAAGGTAGGCAACGAGTTCGTGACGAAGGAATCGCCCGTCATCACCGGGGTGAAGGATACGAAACGACCTGTCGTCTTCGGCAACATCGAGCCGGCAGACGGTGTGCTGGGCGTGAACGATGAAATCCGCCTGACATTCAACGAAACGATCGCCGAAGGCTACATGACGGAAGTGAAGAACTTCCGCGTAACCGGAACCCGCAACGGATCGAACGGCGACCACTCGACGGCGTTGACATTCGACGGACGCAGTTCGTACCTCGAAACACAGGTGACACGTAACCTCGAAGCCAAAGATGTGACCGTGGAAATGTGGATCAACCCTTCAGCCTCCGGACAGGATATGACCCTCTTCAGCCACGGCGACGAAACCAACGCGCTGGAACTGACTTTGGCAAAAGACAACACGCTGAAAGTCCGTATCGGAGAATTGGAATATACCTCCAAAACGTTGGATGTGAAATTGGACGAATGGAGGCATGTGGCGATAACCTACCGTGCCGCCAACCAGCAGTTATCTGTCTACTTCGGCGGACAGGAGGTTGTTACCGGCGTACAGACCGTACCTTACAGTGGTGTCGGCCCGATGATATTCGGACGGAGCATCCGAGGCGGAAACTATTTCGCCGGACAGATGCACGAAGCACGTATCTGGACTAAGGTGGTCGAAATGGCCGACCTTATCGCTAACTCGCTGCGCATCTACACCGGACGCGAAGCCGGATTGCTTGCCTACTACCGGATGAACGAAGGTAAAGGTGACATGGTGACGGATAAATCGCAAGGTGCGACAGCCTACATGTATGGCGCAACCTGGAGTACACAAGACGGCAAGTCGCTTTCTTTCAACGGCAAGGATGCGATCGCAGTGGTCAACTCCTCACGTGTGGCGATCACCGGATCAAGTGACTACACCCTGGAATTCTGGTTCAAGGCTGCAGCCGGCCAAAAAGAAGACGCTGCGTTGGTTGCCAACGGAAAAGGTGTCGGAGAAGAGAGCAACGGAAATGCAAACAAAGTATTCGTCGGCTTCGTGGATAACGAACTCCTGTTCCGCAACAACGGATACGAACAAAAGGTAGCAGGTAACTTCCGCGATGGTGCATGGCATCATTTCGTACTGGCCGTGAACCGGACGGCAGGCAATGCGCAGATCTTCATGGATGGCGTGTTGAATAGCTATTTCGACGCTTCGAACATCGGCGGTTTCAGTGCAACGCAACTCTATGCAGGCGCACGCCGTTGGACGGAAACGGAACAGATGGTAAACCATACGGATATGTATTTGGACGGAGCGATCGACGAATTGCGCATTTGGAATATGGCCCTGCCGGCCTCGACGGTTTCCAACAACTATAACATATCACCGGAAGGAATGGAGATGGGATTGATGATGTACTTGCCGTTCAGCAAGTATATCACGAACAGTGCCAATATACAGGAACTAGTTTACAGCGGAGATGACTTGGTGACCGATTCGACTTTGGTTACGCTGGAGAAAGCTGTTGCGACCAGCGAAGTGGCTCCTGTTTGCAAGAAAGCCCCTGAAACATCCATTCCATTTACATTCGTCGTAAACAAGGATGCGTTGGTGATCAATCTGATGGACACGCCCGAAGCGATCGAAAAGACAACAGTCAACTTCACAGTGAAGGATGTAAGCGACTTGAATGGCAACTTGATGGAAAGCCCGGTTACATGGAGCGCGTACATCGACCGTAATCAACTGAAATGGAGCGAAAAGTCCGTAACGAAAGAGAAAAAGCTGAACGCGACCATGACATTTGCCGTAGATGTGGAGAACCACGGAGGAACGGTGAAGAACTTCACGATCGAAGGATTACCCGCCTGGTTGGATGCCATGCCTGAATCCGGCTCCATCGACCCGCAGGGACGGGAGACGATCCTCTTTACCGTGGACGAAGGGACGAATGTAGGCCGATATGACGAAGTTATCTACGTCAAAGGTGACAACAATGTGGCCGAATCCCTGCCTGTAACGTTGAAAGTGTTTGACGAACAACCGGACTGGACAGTCAATCCGGGAGATTTCACCTATAACATGAACGTGTACGGACGGCTCCGTTTCAACAAACTGTTTTCTGCAGACGCGGAAGACATGTTGGCTGCTTTCGATGCAGGTGGACGTTGCATAGGTGTGGCGAACAGCCAGTATCTGAAAGATAATGACATGTGGTACGTCTTCCTGACAGTCTACAGCAACACGAACCGCTTGGCAGCAAACCAGATCGAGTTCCGTTCATGGGATGCCAGCACAGGGCTCGTCTATACAGCTTATCCGTCGGAAGACATTTCATTCGAAAGCGATAAGGTTTGGGGGACGGCCTCCTCTCCGATCATCTTCGACGGAGAAGAGCGTGTGGTACAGAATATAGACCTGATCAAGGGCTGGAACTGGATATCCTACAATGTGGCAAGCGAACTGTTCTCCGATCCGACAAGCATCTTGAACAAAGCGATCTTCACAGGTGACGAACAGGTGAAAGACGAGACAAACGGTGTCTACATGACTTACGACGGTATCCGGAAGCAATGGGTCAATAACGATCCGGCCCAGGTGTTGAAATTTGACAACCGTCACATGTTCCTGCTCCAATCCCCGATGACACAGAAACTAAGCGTTTCGGGTTTGGCGATCCACGAAAAGGAAAACCTGACATTGGATATCCTCCCGAACTGGAATTACATCAGTTATCTGAGCACCGTCAATCTGCCGATCTCGGAAGCTTTGGCCGGATTCGAGGCTGTGGAAGGCGATATCATCAAGTCACAAGACCGTTTTTCTATGTATGGAGAAACAACCGGTTGGCTTGGCAGCCTGACTTATCTGGAACCGGGCAAGGGATATATGTTATTCAGCAAGAACAAAACGACGTTAACCTATCCGGATGTAACGGCAGGAACCACTACACGCAGTACGATCAGTACACGTACGATAGGTATGCCGGTCGAAACCGTATCCGAACAGGCCGGACAATATGCCGCCAATATGTCTGTAGTCGCAACAGTGGCTGACAATATGCCGCTTTATTCCGGAGACCGCTTGCTGGCTTATGCTAATGGGGAACTGCGAGGAGAAGCAATGGTAACAGAACGTCCGTCCGATGGCGAATCACTATTCTTCCTCAGCGTAGGAGGTGATCGTAACGAAGGTATTTCGTTTGCTCTCGAACGTGGCGGAGAAATCATCGCAGAGACATCTCCGATGTTGGACTATGCAGCCAATACCGTAAGAGGAGACATTGAACAGCCGATGATCATCGACTTTATCAACGATCTCGAAATATCGGTTTATCCGAATCCGTTCGAGCACGAACTGAACTTCATGCTCAATGCTAAGTCAGGAGATAAAGTGGAAATCATGCTTTACACGATGGCTGGACAAATGATCCACCGCTACCAAACTACGGCAGCTGCCGACGGTTACATACATCACCGCTACAATGCGGCAGTCGACATGTCGAAGGGTATCTATATGGCGACAGTCATCATAAACGGTGAAAGACATGTCTATAAAATCAGTAAAAGATAATACGAAAACAAGATGAAACAATACATTTATCAAATGATAATCTTGGCAGTCTCCACATGTTTGTGGAGCTGTCAAGACGATGATCCTACGCCGACGGTTGTTGAAGAACCCGATTGGAAATTGGAATTGGTGGAAAACGATCCTGAACCAGAATGGGAAATGCCGGAAAGCGGAATCTATCAGTTCAGTATGACCGGCATAATGAAACTGTCCGACTTCCTCGAAGGATATGCAGACGAAACAGACGAAGTCTCTGCTTTTATCGGCAATGAATGCCGAGGTGTAGTCAAAGCACAAGAATATAACGGAGAAAAGTTATTTTTCCTTTATATCCGAGGGAACTCGGCTGAGAAACAAAAAGTAACTCTCAAATATTATAGTGCCAAGAACAAAAAACTATACGTCTGCAACGAACTGTTCGATTTTGTACAAAACGGCACATATGGCAAAATTTCCGATCCAGCTATTCCTCCGTTCGAAGAATCAGGAAAGTATCCGGAAGCAATGACCGCTACTGTGGCCCTGACAGAGTCACTGCCTTTCGAACAGCGAGACAAAGATATTCTGGCTGCCTTTGTAGGAGAAGAATGCCGGGGTGTCGGGACTTTGGCCGAAATGGATGGACGTAAAGTGTACCAGTTTGAAATACGAGGTAAAAAAGGAGAAAATGCACCTGTCTACTTCATGTATTATAGCCTGCAGACCAGCGGTATCTATAAGGCTTCCGAATCTTTCCCCTTCATTGATGAAGGAGTGAAAGGCACCGTAGAAGAGCCGTTCACGATATCTTTACAACCTGTTGTAAATTGACACTAAACTCCAATAAAAAAGGCGGTCTCCGTGAGAGATCGCCTTTTCCAAACGCAACGAATAAATTATTAATTACTTACACTCTTATTATTTCTTACAGTCGCAAGAAGAGTACGCCACTAACATCCAAACCAATTTTTCCTGTTCCTTCAGGTAATCGCTCATCAATGCTACTGTCGCCTCGTCTCCGGATTCGGAAGCCAAAGAAAGTAATTTACGTTCTTCGGCAATAAACTGGCCGTAAGTGTCCAGAACATTTTCCAACGCTTCGTCTGCACAAGATACGCCCGACACCTCCTTTACTTTGGCAACTTTCAGATATTCACTAAATTTGTTAACCGGAACACCACCTAACATCAGGATACGCTCAGCCAGTTCATCTACCTTTTCAGCGGCATCGTTATACATATCTTCGAACTTGCTGTGGAGAACAAAGAAACCGTGTCCCTTAATGTTCCAATGGAAACCGCGAAGGTTTGTATAGAATACCTGATAATCGGCTAATAACTGTTGTAATGCTTCAACTACTTTACCTGCAGCAACTGCATCCAAATGGATATAATCTAATGTCTTCATAATACTTTACTTTTTAATTGTTATACTTTTCGTTTTTCTTGTACTGCAAAGATACATCAGATATAAGTACCTGTCAAACAGATAATTTTTATACACAAATAGATATACTCTATCACACTTCCGGCAGAACGGATTACCAGTCCGATACCGAAGACACAGCATTCGTCGGAATGATACTTTTACACAAATATTCCTGCCTGCTCTTGCTTTCAAAACATATATGCTTTGAACACGAAACATATATGTTTTGAAATCGAATCATATATGTTTCGCATTGCATTTCATGATTTTTTCCTACCTTCGTAAAAATTATCAATACAGAGTCCGTAACAACAAACAAAGAATATTATGAATATACAACAACTCGAATACATCCTGGCTGTAGACACATACCGCCATTTTGCCAAAGCTGCAGAACATTGCCGCGTAACTCAACCGACATTAAGCATGATGATCCAGAAACTGGAAGATGAACTGGGCGTGAAACTTTTCGACCGCAATATCCAGCCGGTCTGCCCTACCCCTGCCGGCCGTAAGGTGATCGATCAGGCACGTGTAGTCCTCTACCAGACTTCTCTGATTAAAGATATCGTAAACGAAGAAGAGCAATCTTTGAAAGGTACGTTCCGTCTCGCCGTGTTACCGACGATTGCTCCTTATCTGCTTCCCCGCTTTTTCCAGCAAGTATCGGAGAAGCATCCTGATCTGGATATCCGCATTCTGGAAATGCAAACGGCTCCTACAACGAAAGCCCTCCTAAACGGCGAAATAGATGCTGCCATCATCGCAAACCAACCGACGGAGGTGCAGCTACAGGGAGACATCCTATACTACGAACAGTTTTATGCTTACGTAGCCCGTAACGAAAGCGTGTTCAAGAAAGAGATGGTCCGCTCCGCCGATATCAGCGACGAACGTCTTTGGTTGCTGGATGAAGGACATTGTTTCCGCGATCAGCTGATGCGTTTTTGCCAAATGGAAAAGGTCAAACTCCGTCAGGCAGCCTACCGTCTGGGAAGTCTGGAGACTTTTATGCGTATGGTTGAAAGCGGCAACGGCGTCACTTTTATTCCGGAACTGGCTACCTATCAGTTAAGCGAACAGCAAAAAGAACTGGTACGCCCGTTTGCCATCCCCAAACCGGCACGTGAAATCGTCTGGGTAACCCGCAAAGATTTTATCCGGCATTCGGTCGCCGGTATTCTGATCGAAAGCATCCGAAAATCTGTTCCAAAAGAAATGCGTACACTGCAAGCGGGGTTGCGAGTGGTCTGAAACGGAATTGTCTTTCATAGGACAGCAAAATTTGGAAAGCCGGCAATTTAAACACATGACCGATTCATGTCTATCTGGCGAAAAAACACCCCTGACGAAATAAATATTTCGGATGCGATGAAAAAAAATATCACTTTATGCTTGTAGTTTCCAAAAAAGCGTTACTTTTGCTGCGTATTTAAAAACAAAGAGACAAAATGAATCGATTTAGCTTTACATATTACTTTTATTACTTTTACTTTAGCAGAGTGAAGGCAGGAGTTTGTATGTAAAGCATTGATGAATGAATGTATATATCAATAACAAAATATGAAGTCCTGCCGGTTTCGGTGGGACTTTTTTGTTATTGAAAATTGAGAATTGAAAAATAATAGATAAAGAGAAGATGAAAAAGAAAGTAGCAATCCAGGGGATAGCCGGTTCGTATCACGATATAGCCGCCCGTAATTATTTCGAAGGTGAAGAGATTGAAATTATCGGTTGCAACACATTCAGAGATGTTATTTCGACCATCAAGAAAGATCCTTCCATTCTGGGAATGATGGCGATCGAAAATACAATTGCAGGCAGCTTGTTGCAGAACCATGAGTTGATCCGTGAAAGCGGTTTGCAAGTTATCGGCGAATACAAACTGCGCATATCCCACTCGCTGGTTGCACTTCCAGGGACCAATATCCACGATGTCAAAGAAGTCAACTCTCACCCGATCGCCCTAATGCAATGTACCGATTTCCTCGATACGCTACCTAATGCAAAAGTGGTCGAGAAGGAAGATACCGCCATGAGCGCCCGGTGGATTTCGGAAAACCAACTGAAGGGACACGCCGCCATCTGTGGGAAACTGGCCGCCCAGATCTACAACATGGAAGTCCTTGCCGAAGGGATCGAGACAAACAAACGAAACTTCACCCGCTTTTTGGCAATAGCCGACCGATGGACGGCAGACGAGATGCTCAAAGGTGAAGACAAAAACAAAGCGTCGGTCGTTTTCGCTCTCCCCCACACAGCCGGCAGCCTCTCCAAAGTTCTCTCCGTCCTTTCCTTCTACGACATGAATCTTTCTAAAATACAATCCTTGCCAATCATCGGCCGCGAATGGGAATATCTGTTCTATATCAATCTGACATTTACGGACTACCTGCGCTACAAACAGGCATTGGATGCTATCAGACCGTTGACAAAAGACTTAAAAATATTAGGTGAATATGCAGAAGGAAAACAAAGTGTGTAACATTACACCCGCTAACCGCGTAGGTAGCGTACAAGAGTACTACTTTTCCAGGAAACTGAAAGAAGTAGCCGAAATGAACGCCGCTGGTAAAAATGTGATCAACCTCGGCGTTGGCAGTCCCGACCTTCCCCCTTCGGAACGGACAATCGAGACATTGTGTGAACATGCCCGTCAGCCGAACGAACATGGTTATCAGCCGTATGTAGGTATTCCTGAACTGCGTAAAGGATTCGCCGATTGGTATAAGAAATGGTATGACGTGGATCTTGACCCCAAAACGGAAATTCAACCGTTGATCGGTTCCAAAGAAGGAATCCTGCACATATCGCTGGCATTCCTGAATCCGGGTGAGGGCGTTTTGGTTCCCAATCCCGGCTATCCGACCTACAGTTCGGTAAGCAAATTAGTCGAAGCCAATCTGATCTCTTATGAACTGAAAGAGGAACTGGGTTGGCAGCCGGACTTCGATGAGTTGGAAAAGATGGATTTATCGAATGTCAAATTGATGTGGACCAACTACCCCAATATGCCGACAGGAGCCAACGCCAGTATGGAACTATACGAAAAGCTGGTCGCTTTCGGAAAGAAGCACGGGATTATCATCTGCAACGACAACCCATACAGCTTCATTCTGAACGAGTATCCATCGAGCATCCTGTCCGTACCGGGAGCCAAAGACATCTGTATAGAAATGAACTCCATGAGTAAGGCGCACAATATGCCTGGCTGGCGTATGGCGATGCTCGCTTCCAATGCCCAATTCGTACAGTGGGTCCTGAGAGTAAAAAGCAATATCGACTCCGGACAGTTCAAGCCGATGCAATATGCGGCCGTCGAAGCATTGAGCGCACCGAAGGAATGGTACGACAATATGAACCAGGTATACCGCAGTCGCCGTAATCTCGCCGGACAGATCATGCGCACGTTAGGATGCGAATATGACGAAAAGCAGGTAGGTATGTTCCTCTGGGGGAAAATCCCCGCCGGAGCAAAAGGTAGCGAAGCGATAGCCGACAGGGTCTTGTATGAAGCCAATGTATTCCTGACGCCGGGATTTATCTTCGGTAGCCAGGGCGAACGTTACATCCGCATCTCGCTCTGCTGTAAAAACGAAACATTGGAAGAGGCCCTGAAGAGAGTGAAAAAGATTTATGATTTATAATTTATGGTTTATACGTCACCATCAAATCATAATCTCATAAATCACAAATTATAAATCATAAATTATAAATCATAATACAGTCATGGAAATGGAATTAGAATCAATCATGTTACCCGGTATAGATCCGCAGCGCCCTATTGTAATCGCCGGTCCGTGTAGCGCAGAGACAGAAGAGCAGGTAATGGAAACAGCAAAAGGGATCGCCGACAAAGGCATCAAGTTGTTCCGCGCAGGAATCTGGAAACCTCGTACTAAACCGGGTGGATTCGAAGGAATCGGAGCGGAAGGCTTGCAATGGTTGAAACGAGTAAAAAAGGAAACAGGCATGTACGTTGCCACCGAAGTGGCAACGAAAGATCATGTGTTCGAAGCATTAAAAGCAGGGATCGACGTGCTGTGGATCGGTGCCCGTACAACGGTTAACCCGTTCGCCGTACAGGAAATTGCAGATGCATTGAAAGGCGTGGATGTTCCGGTTCTGATCAAGAACCCGGTTAATCCGGATTTGGAGTTGTGGATCGGCGCTTTCCAACGTCTTTATGGAGCCGGTATCCGTCGCTTGGGTGCCATCCACCGCGGTTTCAGCTCTTACGATAAGAAGATGTACCGCAACCTCCCACTCTGGCATATTCCTATCGAGCTTCGCCGCCGTATGCCAAACCTACCGATCTTCTGCGATCCAAGCCATATCGGAGGCAAACGTGAACTGGTCGCTCCTCTTTGCCAGCAGGCGATGGACTTGAGTTTCGACGGTTTGATCATCGAATCACATTGTAACCCAGATTGCGCCTGGAGCGACGCTTCACAGCAGATCACTCCGGATGTATTAGATTACGTTCTGAATTTATTGGTTATCCGCGACTCCAACCAGACAACGGAAAACTTGACTGAACTCCGCCGCCAGATCGACGGTATTGACGAACAATTATTGGAACTTCTGGCTAAACGTATGCGTATCTCCCGCGAGATCGGCGTGTACAAAAAAGAGCACAATATGCCAATCCTGCAATCACCGCGCTACAGCGAGATTCTGGAAAAGCGTTCCAATATGGGTGAACAGATGGATTTGAGTACGGACTTTGTAAAAGAAATCTTGAAAGAAATCCATGAAGAATCCGTCCGCCAGCAGATGATCATCATGAATGAACAATAATAGTTTGCTAATGTGCCAATTAAAGAGAATGCTCCATTGGCACATTAGTACATTAAACAATTGCTGATAATGAAAATACTGATATTGGGTGCAGGGAAGATGGGATCTTTCTTCACCGATTTACTTAGTTTTGAACATGAAGTGGCCGTACTTGAGAGTGATCCGAAACGAATGCGTTTCATCTATAATGCTCTCCGCCTGCAAAAGCCGGAAGAAGTTGCCGAATTCAAACCCGAATTAGTCATTAACTGCGTGACGCTAAGCTATACGATCGAAGCATTCAAGAGTGTCATGCCCTACCTGCAACCATACTGTATCATCTCGGATATCGCATCGGTCAAGACGCACCTGAAAGAATTTTACGAGACATGTAACTTTCCGTATGTTTCTACCCATCCGATGTTCGGCCCGACATTTGCCAACTTGGGACAACTGGAAAAAGAAAATACGATCATCATCTCCGAAGGGGATCATTTGGGAAAGATTTTCTTCAAAGACATCTATTCGAGTCTACGTTTGCATATCTGTGAATATACATTCGAGGAACACGACAAGGTTGTGGCTTACTCGCTGGGAATCCCGTTCGCTTCCACGATGGTGTTCGCTGCCACGATGAAGCATCAGGATGCGCCGGGTACGACGTTCAAACGTCATATGAAAATCGCCCGCGGTCTGCTTTCCGAAGACGACTACCTGTTGACAGAAATCCTTTTCAACCCGCGCACTCCTCATCAGATCGCACGTATACAGGAAGAACTGGATATCTTACAAAGAATCATCAAGGACAAAGATTCGGAAGGAATGAAAGAATACCTGACAAAAATCAGGAAGAATATCGAATAATACAGTACATTTTGACACACCACTTTCCAAGATACAATCTGGTAACAACAAATCGTTCCACAGCTGTGAGTCGTCCAGCTCACACTTGTGGAACAGCTTATTTAATGACTTCATACCATAAAACAAACGATCATGAACAACATCATCTACTTTATGGCAAGACTATCATTGCTATATTCCCTGTTATGGAGCATTTCCATTCACGCTTATGCACACAGCCGAGATACCGACCCAAACTCCACATATCCGACACCGGACCGTCTTTTCCACATTGCACGTAGCTTGAACCGCAACCTCGTCTGTTATGATGCCAACCAAACCAATGGCAAACTGGACACCAAAGAACCCATAAAAGTTTACTGGCTGAACCGAGAAATGGAACCGGGAAAAACTAACGGACTAAGTTTCATACAAAAAAAGATGGCCTACGGTTACAAAGTGATTTCAGTAGCAGAACATACTTGCACGATTACCCTAACGGCTTATCCGGAAAAGAAACTGACGATCTGTAGGGAGGGAGATCACTTCGTCTGCCATGTCAAGATAGACAATCGGCAGGCTATCCTACAATCTTTGTATGTCAAGGCCAGCCCCAACAATCCGCTAAATGTGGAATACGTGGAACTGCAAGGCATAACAACCGATACTGGCGTCCCTGTCACGGAAAAGGTCAGCAAATAAAAAAGAAATACGGTTGCTATCAACGACACAGGTCTTTGAACTTTTTTGCAACTATTTTGCAACTAAAAAATGTAAAAACCGCTTGAAAAGCGTATTTTTGTCCTTGTATTTCAAAAAAGAGTGTTTTACGGATGAAGGTATGTATAGCTGAAAAGCCCAGTGTAGCACGCGAAATTGCAGAAGTTCTCGGGGCAACCAAAAAGATGAACGGGTATATTGAAGGAAACGGGTATCAGGTAACCTGGACTTTCGGACATCTGTGCACTCTCAAAGAGCCCAATGATTATTCAGAGAACTGGAAACGCTGGAGTCTAGCTTCCCTCCCAATGATCCCGCCTCGATTCGGGATCAAGCTGATCAGCAACCCGACATACGAACAGCAATTCAAAACAATCGAAGAACTGATGCAGAATGCCGAAATGGTTATCAACTGCGGAGACGCCGGCCAGGAAGGAGAACTGATCCAGCGTTGGGTGCTGCAAAAGGCTGGCTGTAAATGCCCGGTCTACCGCCTATGGATATCTTCGTTGACAGAAGAAGCGATCCGCGAAGGTTTTCAACATTTGAAAGAACAGTCTGACTTCACCAAGTTATACGAGGCCGGTCTTTCCCGTGCCATCGGTGACTGGCTGTTAGGGATGAACGCAACGCGCCTTTATACGCTTCGCTACGGACAAAATCGGCAAGTGCTTTCCATCGGACGAGTACAGACACCTACCCTTGCACTCATCGTAAACCGACAAGCCGAAATAGACAACTTTAAGCCGGAGCCTTTTTGGGAACTGAAAACAGTTTACCGAAACACAACTTTCTCGGTTACCAAAGGCAAATTCACGAAGAAAGAAGAAGGAGAAGCTTTCCTGGAAATAGTTCGGCAAAAAGAATTCACCGTCACCGACATATCAGAAAAGAAAGGCAAGGAATATGCTCCTCGCCTTTTCGACCTGACTTCGTTGCAGGTGGAATGTAATAAGAAATTTGCTTTCACGGCAGACGATACGTTGAAGCTGATCCAGTCGCTATACGAAAAGAAAGTGACAACCTACCCGCGTGTCGACACCACTTTTCTAAGTGACGACATCTATCCTAAAGTTCCCAACACACTTAACGGCCTGGTTGACTATATCGACCTGACAGCCTCGCTGCTGAAGGCGAAAATACGGAAAGACAAACGTGTATTCGATAATTCGAAGGTGACGGATCACCATGCCATCATCCCGACCGGTGTACCAGCACGCAACCTAACGGACAACGAACGGAAGGTGTACGACCTGGTGGTCCGCCGTTTCATCGCAGCTTTTTACCCAGACTGCGAAATCTCGACTACTACGGTATTGGGTAAAGTCGACAAAGTGGATTTCAAGGTAACAGGCAAACAGATACTGAAACCGGGATGGCGCGTCGTGTTCGGAGCAGAGCAGAAAGACTCGGACGCCGAACCGTCAGACGAAGAAGGTGTACTGCCGGATTTTGTAAAAGGAGAAAGCGGCCCCCACAAACCGACATTAGGCGAAAAATGGACACAGCCGCCCAAACCCTACACCGAAGCGACATTGCTCCGCGCCATGGAAACCGCCGGTAAACTTGTGGACAATGACGAATTGAGAGACGCATTGAAGGAAAACGGTATAGGCCGTCCTTCCACCCGCGCCGCCATCATCGAGACTTTATTCAAACGCAATTATATCCGCAAGGAACGTAAGAACCTGTTTCCTACAGCTACCGGTGTGGAACTCATCGACACGATACAGGAAGAGCTGCTGAAAAGTGCCGAACTGACCGGTCTTTGGGAAAAGAAACTCCGACAAATCGAACGGGGCACCTACGAAGCCCGTACTTTTTTGGAAGAGCTTAAGCTGATGGTTCATCAGGTAGTGATCAACGTTCTCTCCGACCAGACCGGACGCACCATCACAATCGAGCAGGCTGCTCCGGAGAAGCCCCAAGCCGAAAAGGAGCCGAAAGGGAAAAAAACGCGCAAACCGCGTGCTAAGAAGGAAAAGACTCCCGGTCAACCGGAATCAACAACCGTTCCCGTAAAGCCAGTATGCCCGATCTGTAAGAAAGGTAGCATCCTGCGTGGAAAAACGGCTTACGGCTGTTCCGAATATAAAGATGGTTGTACTTTCCGCATGGATTACGCCACCTATGGTGAAGGTTTGTCGGATGAGGAATTAGTGAAGGTGATCAGTGGAATCGGAAAGGATTAAACCGCCAAATTGGTTTACACTTTCTTTACGATAAATCAGAACGTGAAAACATAATTAATAAAGAACTACAAAGTATTTTAAAACAAAATGGGGTTTAATAATTAATCTAAAATCAATGAAAGAAGAATGGTTTCCTTTGGTCGATGAAAAGGGAGAGACAATAGGAAAAGCAACCCGCAAGGAGTGTCATAGCGGATCGAAAATGTTACATCCGGTAGTGCACCTGCATATTTTCAATAAAGCAGGTGACCTCTACCTACAAAAGCGTTCGATAAACAAAGATATCCAACCCGGTAAATGGGATACTGCAGTGGGGGGGCATATTGACTACGGAGAAACGGTCGAAGATGCCCTTCACCGGGAAGTACGGGAAGAATTGGGGATAACAGATTTCATCCCGCAATTCATCACCCGTTATGTATTCGAATCGGCTATAGAAAAAGAGTTAGTCAACACCTACCGTACCACTTACGACGGTCCGATCATCCCTGACCCTTCCGAACTGGACGGTGGACGTTTCTGGCCTCCTTCCGAAATCCTCGAAAATATGGGAAAAGGAATTTTCACACCCAACTTCGAAGGGGAATATAAACGGTTATTCATGTAAACTACAAAAACACTAAAACAATGGCAAAAGAATTAGAACTCAAGTACGGCTGTAACCCCAACCAGAAGCCGTCGCGCATTTTCATGCAGCAAGGGGAGCTGCCCATAGAAGTCTTGAACGGACGTCCCGGATATATCAACTTCCTGGATGCTTTCAACAGCTGGCAATTAGTAAAAGAACTGAAAGAAGCAACCGGACTGCCCGCCGCCGCTTCCTTCAAGCACGTAAGTCCGGCAGGAGCCGCCGTAGGTATCGAGATGAACGATACGTTGAAGAAAATCTATTTTGTGGACGATCTTCCGCTCACTCCGCTTGCAACCGCCTATGCTCGCGCCCGCGGTGCCGACCGTATGTCGTCCTACGGCGACTTCATCGCACTCAGCGACATATGCGACGAAGCGACTGCACGCCTCATCAACCGCGAAGTTTCCGATGGCGTCATTGCTCCCGACTATACATTGGAAGCGCTTGAAATCCTGAAAAATAAACGGAAAGGCACTTATAATGTCATCAAAATCGATCCAGACTACTGCCCCGCTTCTATCGAACACAAAGAGGTTTTCGGCATCACATTCGAACAGAGACGTAACGAGATCAAATTAGACGAAAACCTGCTGACCAACATCCCAACCCTGAACAAAAATTTCCCAGACGAAGCGAAACGCGACCTGATCATCGCCCTTATCACACTGAAATATACGCAGAGTAACTCAGTCTGCTACGTTAAGGACGGACAGGCCATCGGTATCGGTGCCGGTCAGCAAAGCCGTATCCACTGTACCCGTCTGGCGGGCAACAAAGCAGATATCTGGTACTTACGCCAGCATCCGAAAGTAATGAATCTGCCTTGGATCGAGAAGATCCGTCGTGCAGACCGAGACAACACGATCGACGTCTATATCAGCGATGACCACGAAGATGTTTTGGCCGACGGTATCTGGCAACGTTTTTTCACTGAAAAACCGGAAATCCTGACACGCGAAGAAAAACGTGCCTGGCTAGACACACTTAAAGACGTTTCATTGGGTTCCGATGCCTTTTTCCCCTTCGGTGACAATATAGAACGGGCACATAAAAGCGGCGTAGATTATATTGCACAGGCTGGTGGTTCCGTCCGTGACGACCATGTGATCGACACATGTGACAAATATGGTATCGCAATGGCATTCACTGGTGTACGGTTGTTTCACCATTAACAGAGAATTCTTGTTTTTAAAACACTAGTGTCTTTCACTATGAAATAATTCCGAACTTAAGTTATGAATCAGCAAAGAAATCGTTAACTGGAACATTAGCTATAATTAATAAAATCTTTTGCAAGGCTACCTTCCCAGGTAGCCTTGTTTTTTTCAGACAACTTGTGCGGGGAAACAAATCCATATCCAAAAGATAATATAACATCATATCATTCATCCCGAATCAATTACGCATACTTAACGCATACTTTACTAATAAGATTAACACAGGTACTTCAATCAGCGGACCGACTACTGCGGCAAAAGCCTCGCCCGAACTTATACCGAAAACAGCGATCGCTACGGCGATAGCCAACTCAAAATTATTTCCGGTAGCCGTAAATGATACGGAAGCGGCTTTTTCATAATCCGTTCCCATTTTCCGGGTGATGAAGAAAGAAACAAAAAACATGATACCAAAATACAATATTAACGGTATAGCTATTATCAGTACATCATATGGCAATTTTATGATATATTCCCCCTTATAAGAGAACATTATCACGATTGTAAACAACAATGCCAACAATGTAACAGGGCTTATCTTGGGAATAAACTTTTGGTAATACCAATCCATGCCTTTGTTATTAACCAGAATTAAACGAGTCGAAAATCCAAGAATAAACGGTATTCCTAAGTAAATGCCTACGCTTTTCGCAATCTCGAACATCGTGATTTGCTGGACGGCGTCGGTTGTTTCAATCCCTACCCATTCTGGGAACACGGATAAAAAGAAATAAGCATATACGGAAAAGAAAAGGACTTGAAAAATGCTGTTAAAAGCGACCAGACCGGCCGTATATTCATTACTTCCTCCTGCGAGTTCGCTCCAAACCAAGACCATAGCGATACATCGTGCAAGACCTATCATTATCAGCCCGTACATATATTCAGGGTAATTATGCAGAAAGACGATTGATAGGGTGAACATCAATATTGGGCCAACGATCCAGTTCAACAAAAGTGACAATATCAAGACTTTCTTATCTTTGAAAACTTTTCCTAATTCTTCATATTTAACCTTTGCCAAAGGTGGGTACATCATCAGGATAAGCCCGACCGCCAAAGGAATATTTGTCGTTCCGACTTCAAAATTACTCCAGAAATCCACGATACCGGGATATATGTAGCCTAATCCTACACCGATAAACATTGCTAAAAAGATCCATACCGTCAAATAACGGTCTAAAAAAGCAAGTTGTTTCATAATCTCTCTTTCTTTATTTCAGAAACATAGAACTGGTAAAAACGATCTTTAATGTCATTTCGTACCCTTATAAATTCACTCCTGATAAAATCCGGTGTTCCGGCCGCATCTGACGGATCGTCAAATCCTATATGCAATCTTTTTCCCACTTCTCCCGTAAAAGCCGGACACGTTTCATTTGCCCCGCCGCAAACGGTTATCACATAATCCCATTTATCATTTATATAATCCGTCACGGAAGTAGGGATATGGATACATAATATCAGTACCCTTATTTTTCTTTCCATGCGATCAAGGCGGCGTTATTGTTTGACAACTCCTTTACTCGGTCGATCCATGACAGTTCCCCTTGTGCCTTAGCCTTTAAAAATGGGTTTTGAGTATCAACCAAAGACAGACAGGAATTTATCGCCCACCATTTGTTCTCAATACCCGCTCTATGCAAATCCTGCTGTAGACGTTCCGCTTCAAAAACCGGGGTTGTTTCCGGAAGTGTCACGATAACGACTTCCGTTTCTTTGGGGTTGCGCAAGCGTGGCAGCAAGTTTGCCACCGCTCCTGTGATCTCTCCCTGTGTCCGTTCCACTTCCTTGTGGTAGCTTTGCGTTGCGTCCAGCAATAACAAGGTGTGTCCGGTCGGGGCTGTATCTATTACCACGATCTCCGTATCTGCTTTTTCCACTATATCGGCAAAAGCCTTGAACACCGCAATTTCCTGGGTACACGGAGAACGTAAATCTTCTTCGATATATTCCATATCTTCGGTCGTCATTTTGTTCTCCCTAGCTTTTGCCCTTACCTCGTTTTTATAAGCCTCCAAAACTTCAGCTTCGTCGATTTTGCTTATGTCGATCTCTGCTTTTATGGCAAGGTCATAGTTCAAATGATTAGCCGGATCTGTCGTCGTCAAATGTACTTTTGCTCCACGTTCTTTTAATTTCAGGGCGATATTTGTTGCTACGGTCGTTTTTCCTACACCGCCTTTTCCCATTGTGAAAATAACCCGTTTTCCGGAAGAAAAAAGATCATCTACCAAATCATCCAGATTTTTTTCGCCCTCTAAAGGCTTATAGTCACCTTCCGGAATGATATTATCGCTTGATAACATTTTACGGATATTCTCAATATTTGACAGGTTATAGGAACGTAGCGGAACGCTATACATCGGATAACCTTTTAATTCTTCTGGAATATTATGTAATGCGGAATTTTGTCTTTCACTTAACAACCTGGTGACATTGTCGTTATCATCGGAATGCTGTAATACCCCATTTATTATAAGTATCTGATTTTTTTATACCAAGCAAATTAAGTTCATGTGAAGAACGTGCCGCCTCTTTTAATGGCGCAAGGTCCGGCCGGACAACCAGTACCAAGCTGGTTACTTTTTCATCGGATAAGGTGCTTACTGCCTGTTTATAAATTCCTTTTCTTTCCTCCAACCCTGACAACTGGCCTAAGCAAGACGCGCCATGTGTGCTCTCACTGATAAACGTACTCTAGGCAGACGGAAGTTGCAACATTCTTAGGGTATGCCCTGTTGGTGCTGTATCAAAAATGATATGATCGTATTCCCTTTGTTTGGCTTCATCGGTAATAAAGTCCGAAAATTCATTGAATGCTGCGATCTCCACCGTACAAGATCCGGAAAGTTGTTCTTCCATATTTCGGATTACACTTTCCGGCAATTTCCCACGATAGGGGGAAATCACGCTTTCCCGGTATTCTGCGGCGGCCTTTTCCGGATCAAGGTTTACAACCACGAGGCCAGGAACTTCGGATATATCCGTACCATGCCCGTTTAATTCCTGCCCGAACACATCTTGCAGGTTAGAGGCCGGATCTGTACTTATCAACAATATTTTTTTGCCAAGATCCGCAAGGCCGACAGCCGTAGCGCAAGCGATAGAAGTTTTACCTACACCACCCTTACCTGTGAAAAACGAATACTTTGTCAGTTGTATATCGGATAAATTAAAATTCTTCATAATCTCATTATTTAATAATTGGAACAATATCTAAATTACCCCCCGTCCATTCGCTTAATTGCTTGTTGGTTGGATAACTCTTTGTAACCACGATTTCGCCCTCTACTATGGTAATCGGCAGACCGTCCGCACCCTCTTTCATCAAATAGTCATTAACTGTTTTATTGCTGACATAAAGCTGCGGTTCATCCCGTAAATTATGGCGTTCAACAGTGATTCCTTGTCTTTTGAGAGTTTCCAGAACTGCCGCAATCCTCATAAGATCAGGATTGATATTCGGGTCACACAATCCGGTAGGACAACACATCGCCGGATCAAAAATTTCTATCTTTTTCATATTCTGTTTTATTTTAATTATAAGTAATTGATATATGCGTAATAAATACCGACTGCAATAAACAAGGCGGCAACCACTCTGTTAAACCATTTTTGAAAAATCTGTATGCGGTTATAGAATTTACCTATTCCGGCAACGCTGTACGCCAAGATCCAGGCAACCAGGATAACAGGCAGGCCGGTAGCCACAGCATAGACAACGGGCAAAAGGTTGCCCCCCGGTTCTGTTGCCGACATGGGTATGAGCATCCCGAAATAAAATAGTCCGCTGGTAGGACAAAACGCCAGAGCGAAAAGCACCCCAAGCAAAAGACTGCCTAAATTCCCCTTTAACTTTTCAGTCTTTCCAGTTCCTGAAAAAACAAATTTTGGCAGGTTCAAACGATCTCCGAAAAGCATGAATACCCCTACAAATATCAAGACCGGAGCGATCAGCATCTCACCGTATTCGCTAAATGTAATTCGCAAAACAACGAACAATATTCTTAAAAAAAGGGCTGCTATTCACAGCAAGCACCTTTTTTACAAGCACAATCGCAAAATAATTGGGCGAACAATTGTCTTGCTATCTCCCAGTTTTCACGATTTATGCAATATTTTACTTTGGGCGTTTCTATTTCACCCTGTATCAGTCCAGCATCTTTTAATTCTTTTAGATGCTGGGAAACGGTCGCTTTGGCGATAGGTAACTCATCGTGAATATCCCCAAAATAACAACCTTCTTGTTTGGCAAGAAAATTTAATATCGCTATCCTGGTAGGATGTCCCAAAGCCTTAGCAAAACGGGCAATTTGTTCTTGCTGCTCCATATCTTTAATTCCTCCCTTGTTCTATTTTATTGTTCGCAAATATACGAACAATAAAATAGAACACAAATTATCGTTTGTTTTTTAACGAACATTTATAATACAGATTTGAACCATCCGTACCGATCTCTATACTGTTTTTGCGGACTTTATCCCATATAATAATAAAAGCAGGCAAAAAAAGAATGATATTCCATTTATATTTTCGCCTGCTTTTGATGAATACGGTTATATTTTTATATACTGTCAATTGTCCGGATTGAAATTCTTATCATACTCCAATAGGTATTTCGCCATCGCCGGATCGTTGAAATCAACCTTGGACAGTCCCGTATCCAGTTTTCGGATCATCTCCCGGTCTGTTTCTGTCAGTTCGAAACTCTCAATGTCCAGATTCTCTGTCATGCGTAACGTATGTACCGATTTGGGAATCGCTACAATACCTTCACCCGTCAAGAAATTTAGAGCGACCTGGGCACTGGTCTTGCCATATTTCGCCCCGATATTTTTCAGCGTTTCATTTGTGAAAATCCGGTCTGTGCCTTGCGCCAGTGGTCCCCAGGCCATCAGACGCGTTCCGTAATCCTTTATCAGTTCCCTCATTCTGGTCTGCTGGGAAAACACGTGCGTCTCCAACTGCAGGACGGCGGGTTTGATTTCCATGTTTTCCGCCAGATCAACAAACCGGGCATCATAGAAATTGCTCAAGCCTATGGCCCGGACTTTACCGTCCCTGTATGCCTTTTCCATTGCCCGGTATGTCCCATAGTAATCGCCAAAAGGCTGGTGAACGAGCAGCAGGTCGATATAATCGGTACGGAGTTTGTGGAGCGATTCGTCTATGCTCCGTGCCGCCTTCTCCTCACCCGCGTTGGAGATCCATACTTTTGTGGTCAGAAACAATTCTTCACGCGGTATGCCGCATTTGCTGATTGCCGCACCTACGCCCTCCTCGTTATAATATGCCTGTGCCGTATCAATCAGGCGATAGCCAAGCCGGATGGCTTCCGACACGCAGTGCTCACATTCTTGCGGGCCAACCAAAAAGACACCATAGCCCAGCATCGGCATCTTAATGCCATTGTTCAATTCGATAGTATTCATATCAGTCATGTATTTTATGTGTACCTATTCCTCTTACTGTCGGCAGGTCCATGTCGTCGTAAATCGGACTTTTCCCTGTATCCAGTCCGGCTATGTCCTTCATTTCTTCATCTGTAAGCGTAAAATTAAAGATATCCAGGTTTTCCATCATACGCTCTTTACGGACACTTTTCGGAATGACCACCACACCTCTTTGGTTCAGCCAGCGAAGAATGACCTGTCCCACCGTCCTTCCGTGCTTCTCAGCGATGGTTTTCAGAACCGGATGTTGGAATATGCCATTCTTGCCCTCTGCAAACGGTGCCCACGCTTCATGCTGTATGCCTTCTTGCTGCAGAAAGACATTGGCTTCCTTTTGCTGGAAGAAAGGATGCGTTTCTATCTGGTTGACGGCAGGTTTTACTTCGTTGTGCAGAAAGAGATCCTGCAAACGTTCGTTTCCGAAACTGGTCACCCCAATGACGCGTACGCGTCCCTCTTTATACAATTTTTCCGCAGCTCTCCATGCCGCATAATAATTGCCATACGGTTTATGCAGCAGATACAAATCCAGATAGTCCAGCCCGAGCTGTTTCATTGAGTTGTCAAAGGCCCGAAGGGTGTCTTCATATTCATAGTCCTGCACCCATAGTTTGGTGGTAACGAACAAATCTTCGCGTTTCAGCCCGCTGTGCCGTATGGCATCGCCTACCTGTCTCTCGTTGAAATAGGCCGCGGCTGTGTCGATCATCCGGTAGCCGGCTTCGAGTGCGTCTGTTACGACCCTTTCCGTCTCGTTCTCGGGAATCTGGAAAACCCCGAATCCTATGGCCGGCATTATCACTCCATTGTTCAATCTTACTTCCTTCATCGTCATATTGTTTTTGATTTACAGGCTCAAAGTTATAAGAATCATACAGATACATTGTTACAATATACGGTGAGAGATTTTCACTTTTCGTGGTTTTTGTCTATATTTGTATCCGGCAAATATGAAGAGAATGGAACGGGTGATTTGGGATAAAATATACTTTGGGGATTCCGTTAATGATTGCGATCCCCAAAAGCAGTTCGGCCATATTCTGCATATCCTCTGCATGGAAGGAAGCATGAGTTTTGTTTTTCACGATGTGAGGTACAATATAGCCAAGGGCGACTATGTCATCCTGCCCAACCGTTCCTTGGCCTGCTCTTTCTCGGAGTCCTCCGACTTTGACGCCATTATTATGAGTCTTTCCGAATCATTTGTCACCTCAATGGCCCTGCGTAGCAATTACGGCATTATCGGACACTTGTCACTATTGCAGAATCCGGTGATGAGACTTTCGGAAAACGACTTCCGGAAATGTCGTACCGACATGTCGCGCCTTCGTGAACGGCTGAATGACCGGGAACACCTTTTTCGGGAAGAAATGCTGGGGCATCTTTTGCTTGCGCATATCCTCGACCTGTACGATATTCACGCGCGGGGGCGGAAACCGGAACCGATACCGGAAAGGGCGATATCCCTTTTGCGGCAATTCATTGAAATGCTTTATCAAGGAGAATATGTCCGGCATCGTGATTTGTCTTATTATGCGTCGCATCTTTGCATTACGCCTCATTACCTTTCGGAAATATGCAAAAAGGTGGGCGGCGAGCCTGCGTCTTACTGGATAGACCGTTTTACGCTTCACGAGGTCATCCGTTGTTTGAATCGGAAGGAGCTCCCATTAACGGAAATCGTAGAGCGGATGAATTTCTCATCCCTCTCTTATTTCAGCCGATATGTACAGAAGCGTATAGGGGTTTCACCGTCGGAATACCGGAATAATCGCACATCGGAAATAATAGAGGACAGCCAGATGTATTCTATCTCATTTTAAAGCTGGTCTCTTATGGTACTATAAGTAACGGTCTACTTCTATGTGTATGACCGATTATTGCCAATCAGCTTATTGTTTCACGTATATTCAAATGCTCATATGGGGATTTACAAGCATTTCCTCTGCCTGTTGATCACTTCAGTTTCCGTTATACCCACCAGAGAACGAAGCATGTTCATATCAGAACCGGAAGGTTGGATTCTAAATCCGGACTGTATTTCGAGTTTTTTCTCTATATAGCTATTAATATAGTCTGATATATAATTCTTTGTGAAACGGATAAAGACATATCGACAGGATTGTTTATTATAAATCGGTATGCCCGTTCCGGCGGAATCAGATACAGGTCTCCTGCCATATATGACATTCTTTCTCATCCCCCAACGTGTACGCATGGAATTTTCCGCTTCCATCCAGAATATAGACTATCTCAAAAAAGATTACTCCTCCAACATCCCTTCCAAATAACGGTCGGGAGCTAACCCTATGCTCTGGAGGAATCCCGCCAGAGCGCTATATGTTAAACTATTCTCCGACAAGTTCACCAAGGCAATCCGGCGGAGACATCCGAACGGGATCGCATAATCCACATAAGGGACCAAGTTATCCCCTATAAAATCATACTCAGCTTCTACCGGATCACAAAATTGCACAAGCCGCCATTCTTGTTCGGAAACCCAACGAGGTTCCCGAACTTCCAGACAGGCATTACAAAGCATCGAGAAGAAACATGAATCCCGCTTGAATCCGGTATGCTCTTCATCGTAAAAAAATTTGTCATACTCCCACTTCATCTGCGAAACAAACGCGTTCAGATTCTCCTCCTCATTATATTTGCAACGAAGCAAGTATTTTTCCTCCGACAAACTATACTCACCTAGTGCCCCGTAATCGAAAGTCAGCCGCAAACAGGAAGTATCCTTTTCCTTCACACCGGAAGGGATTTCCAAATTCTGGTAAAGGGAAAGAGCGTACATCTCCATCTCCGGTCCGATAAGCATCCGCCGGTTCTCCCGGAAAAAAGGAATATTTTGTTTGCTAAACTCTTGTTTGACACCATTTCGTACTTCATGCAACACAATCGAACGGCGAAGCAGGGACAAACCGTATCCGATTACTTCGTCCGACTTGGCATACAACAAATTAGGAACATGCAAGGTGAATGTTTCCGGCGTCTTCGACTCCTTGCATCCGCGAACAAAGGATTCTATTGAAACATAGGAATATAAATCCATCTTTTATGATTTTTTTGGACGCCAAATATACAATTTATATTAGAGATTATCTACCTTTGTTAAAACTTTTATAAACTACATAAAACCAATAAAACAAAATGAAACGTCGTGATTTCCTTAAGACCAGTGTTGTAGCAGGTGTAGCCTTATCTCTGAATTTTGAAGGATTACAGGCTGCTCTCTCCTCGAATACAGTAGCGGTAGAGCAAGCACCCGATCTGGTAGCAGTAATGGGCGGTGAACCGGCAGTCATGCTCGACAAAGCCTTAGAAGCGCTTGGCGGCATCGGCAAATATATCAAAAAAGGGCAGAAAGTCGTTATCAAGCCCAATATCGGCTGGGACCGTACACCGGAACTGGCCGGTAATACCAATCCTGAATTGATAAAGGCCCTCGTAAAGAAATGTTTCGAAGCTGGAGCCGAAAAGGTAACGGTATTCGACCACACGTGCGACAACTGGCAGAAATGTTATGAGACAAGCGGCATCGCCTCCGCCGTAAAAGAAGCAGGTGGTATCATCATGCCAGGCAACGACGAAAAATATTTCAAAGAAGTAGACATTCCCGACGGCGTGACACTGAAAAAAGCCAAGATACACGAGTCACTGATCGAAGCGGACGCCTGGATCAATGTACCCATCCTGAAGAACCACGGAGGAGCCAAGCTGTCATGCGCAATGAAGAATATGATGGGGATCGTCTGGGACCGCCGCTTCTTCCACCAGAACGACTTGCAGCAATGTATCGCCGATATCTGTACCTGGAAGAAGAAACCGGTTCTGAACATCGTGGATGCCTACCGCATGATGCATCAGAACGGTCCGCAAGGAAAAAGTGCAGCTGACGTGGCTACGTTGAAATCGATGATTGTTTCTCCGAATATCGTCGCCGTCGATACGGCCGCCCTCGCTCTGTTCAACCAGGTAAAGAAATTGGATATGGCTGCCGTTGGACATTTGAGCAAAGGGGAAGCTCTTAAATTAGGTTCTACCGATCTGAAAAAAATAAACATCAAACGTATTAAGATCTGATGAAGAAACGGAATTATCTAAAGGGATTGAGAGTTTTGCTCGCAATCCTCTTTTTTGTACCCATACTTTTGTTTTTCGTAGACTTTTCAGGAGTTTTACCGGATAGTGTACATCGTTTGCTGCATCTGCAACTGATGCCGGCCTTGTTGGGAGGAATGGTCGGTCTGATCGTGTTCCAATTCTTGCTGGCACTGGTATTCGGACGTATTTATTGTTCCACGATATGTCCGGCAGGCGTATTCCAGGATATCATCAACCGTCTATTTTGCATCGGTAAGAAAAAGAAGAAAGGAAGCCGTCGTTTTACTTACCACAAGCCGATGAACCGTCTACGCTACGTACTGCTGGTAATTACGGCAGTCATGGCTGTTTTCGGTCTTAGCGAATTGTGCCTGCTCTTAGACCCGTACAGCAACTTCGGACGTATTGCGGCAAGTCTGTTCCGTCCGATCGTGATGTGGGGGAATAACATACTCGCCGACCTGCTGATGAAAGTGGACAACTACTCGTTGTTCCATGTGACAATCAGTACCGTGACGGCTTCCGGTCTGATCGCAGCAACCATCGCATTGCTTGTTTTCATCGTCATGACTGTTTTCCGCGGACGATTGTTCTGTAATACGATCTGCCCTGTCGGAGCTTTGTTGAGTCTTTTCTCGCGCTACTCGTTCTTCCGTATAACTTTCGATAAGGAAGCCTGTACGCATTGCGGGAATTGCGAACATACCTGCAAGGCGGAAGCGATCGACAGCAAAAACCTGACGATCGATACATCCCGTTGCGTAGATTGTTTCAATTGTGTTTCTTCCTGTGCCAAAGGCGGCTTGCAGTATCGTCTACAATTTCCGGGCATGAAACAGGAGGAGACAGTCGATACCCAAGCTGTAAAGGAATTATATTCCAGCCAACTGACAGTCGCCAACAGCCGCCGTACATTTCTGGCCACAAGTGCAACCATTGCCGCCTCGCTGCCGATCGCATCTGCGATTGCCGAAGGAGGAAAAGGGAAAATGAACAGAAAAGGCAGAAAGAAGTGGCCTCCCCTCACGCCTCCGGGTTCTATCAGCCTGGAACGTTTCAAAGACAAATGTACAGGATGCCAGATATGTGTCGTCCGCTGTCCGAGCCAGGTCTTGCGCCCGACAGGATTGGAATACGGTTTAGATTATATGTTGAAACCACGTCTGGCCTATATCAGCAGTTATTGCAACTACGAGTGCACAGTCTGTTCCGATGTATGCCCTACCGGTGCGATCAAACCTCTGACTATCGAAGAGAAGACAACGACACAGGTCGGCATTGCCACTTTCTTCAAAGGCCGTTGTGTTGTTAATACGGAAGAGAAAGACTGCGGTGCCTGTGCAGAACATTGCCCGACCCAGGCCGTACACATGGTTCCTTACAAAGGAACACTGACAATCCCGCAGATCAACCCTGACCTTTGTATCGGATGCGGCGGATGCGAATCGATCTGTCCGGTACGCCCAATGCGTGCCATCATCGTCAAATCGAACGTTGAGCACAAATTCGTCGAAAAGCCTAAAGAAGAGGAAATCAAAGAAATCGAGGTAGACGATTTCGGTTTCTGATTAACGATATATAACCGACTATATTATGAGGCCTTATTTGTGAAAGTAAGGCCTTTTCTTTATCTTTGCAGCCATGAAATTCGAATTACAACATAACGACACAAAATCAAATGCAAGGGCGGGTCTGATTACCACTGATCATGGAGTAATTGAAACGCCTATTTTTATGCCGGTCGGCACACAGGGCACAGTTAAAGGCGTCCACATGACCGAGTTGGAAGAAGATATCAACGCACAAATCATTTTAGGAAACACATACCATTTATATCTCCGTCCCGGATTGGAAATATTGGAACAGGCAGGCGGATTGCACAAATTCAACACATGGAATCGGCCAATCCTGACAGATAGCGGTGGTTTCCAGGTTTTTTCTCTTTCCGAAAACCGCAAGTTGCATGAGGAAGGCGCCATGTTCCGCTCACATATCGACGGCTCCAAGCATCTGTTTACCCCGGAAAAGGTTATGGATATCCAGCGGATCATCGGGGCGGATATCATTATGGCTTTCGATGAATGTTGTCCGGGCGATGCCGATTATGAATACGCGAAAAAGTCCCTCGGTCTGACGGAACGTTGGCTGGACCGTTGTTTCGAACGTTTCAACTCTACAGAGCCGAAATACGGTTACCAGCAAAGTCTTTTCCCGATTGTACAAGGTTGTGTTTATCCGGAACTGCGCCGAAAGGCAGCCGAGAATGTAGCGGAAAAGGGCGCTGACGGCAATGCGATCGGTGGCCTGGCAGTAGGCGAACCAACAGAGAAGATGTACGAGATGATCGAAGTAGTCAACGAGATCCTGCCGAAAGACAAGCCTCGTTACCTAATGGGAGTCGGCACACCGATCAATATTTTAGAGGGGATTGAACGGGGTATCGATATGTTCGACTGCATCATGCCGACGCGCAACGGACGTAACGGACAGATATTTACCCGCTTCGGCACGATCAATATGCGTAATAAGAAATGGGAGAACGACTTCTCTCCTATCGATCCGGATGCTCATTCGGCTATCGACACGCGCTACAGCAAGGCGTATCTACACCATTTGATCAAAGTGAATGAGATGTTAGGACTTCAACTGGCATCAATTCATAACCTCGCGTTTTACCTATGGCTCGTAAAAGAGGCACGCAAACATATTATTGCCGGCGATTTCACGACCTGGAAGAGTGAAATGGTCCGTCAATTATCAAACCGGTTATAAGCAAACTATCACATGAAATTCAAACTGAAACGGATAGACTGGTATATCATCAAGCAATTCTTAGGTACTTATATCTTTGCGATTGCCCTGATTATCGCTATCTCGGTCGTCTTCGATATAAATGAGAAGATCGACAAGTTCCTGAGTCCGGACGTACCGTTGAAAGCGATTGTCTTCGACTATTACATGAACTTCATCCCGTATTTCGCGAACCTGTTCAGTCCGTTGTTTACTTTCATTGCCGTTATCTTCTTCACCTCAAAGTTAGCAGACAATTCAGAAGTGATCGCAATGTTGGCGAGCGGGATGAGTTTCCGGCGTCTGATGTTGCCTTACGCGATTTCGGCAGGGATCATTGCACTCAGTACGTTTGTGCTGAACGCTTATATCATTCCGCCTGCCAACGCCACGCGTATCGACTTCCAAAACAAATATATCAAGAATAAGAAGGTAGACTATGTCCGTTCCGCCCAATTGGAGATCGAGCCGGGCGTAATCGCCTATTTCGACCGCTACGACGCGCGTTCCGGGATGGGATACCGTTTCTCTTTGGAACACTTCGAGGACAAGAAGATGATTTCACGCCTCACGGCAAACTCCATCAAATACGATTCGCTATACAATTGGACGCTGATCGACTACATGATCCGCGACTTCGACGGGATGCGCGAACATATCACCGAAGGGAGCCGCATGGACACCACATTGACAATCGTCCCTTCGGACTTCCTGATCTCTGTCAATGACTGCGAGACGATGACTTCTTCCGAACTGTCCACGTATATCGACCGTCAGAAGAAAAGAGGGATCGGCAATATCCAGACGTTCCAGATCGAATACCACAAACGTTTTGCCGCCATCATGGCCGCCTTCATCCTGACCTCCATCGGAGCCTCGCTCTCTTCCCGCAAGATCAAAGGAGGCATGGGGTTGAACATCGGCATCGGACTGGCCTTGAGTTTCTCCTACATCCTCTTCACCACCGTCACATCGACCTTCGCCATCAACGGCAGCCTCAGCCCCGCTATGGCCGCCTGGATTCCGAATATATTGTATACGTTTATCGCGATTTATTTGTACCGGAAGGCACCGAGATAAGAAATATTTTGCAAAACCAACCATCATACTATCATAATCGTCCGTATATTGTTTTAAAACAGTGTGTTATGACATGACAGTTGCCGTTTTATACTATCATTCATCTGTCATAACCATCATGGAAAAAAAACGATAATATTCTGTGTATCAATCAACAATAAAAACAGAAACCGTCCGGGAATAGATGCAAAACAGGTTAAAATAGCTTCATTTTTCATCAAGACAGGCTTTTCTTTTGCCAAAAAAGGCTTGGATAGCCGCTTAAGACCCGGGTGTAAGCACCACGGAGACCCGAGTGAGGGAGAGGTGCAGATCCGGGTCTGTGCAAAGCCTTTCCGTGGATGCGTGGATGTTTATCCGCCATGCTGGGAGTGTTTTTATGTCTCGTTTTTGCATTTTGTCCGGCAAAAAAGGCCGTTTTATTATAGAAAACGACCTCGTTTTGTCGACGGCCATTTGGGCTTAAATAAATGCAAACAGCCCATTATCAATCATATAAGTAAATCAGCAAGTAAAAAGCATGATAGATGCATGATGGTAGAATGATAGTGGAAAACAGCAACTGTCATACTTTAATATATTGTGTAACAACAGCTAATAACCAAAAATGATAGTATGATGGTTGGTTTGCGAAATTTTCATGAAAGAAGAGAGGTGATCCCGAATAGTAATTTTTGGTGCGGTTACCCTGATTACCTTTAGAGTTTTCCAAAAGCAACAGGCAGCTCTTTTCGCTAAAACCCTCGTTTAAGACAGGTTTCATCCCATCTGAACGGTTTTGAGGAATGTCGAAGGCGCCGGGCATCCGGTGTCAAAAGGAATACCGGATAAAGGCTCACGCCAAGCATACAAAAAAAGAGGATACATAGTCTCGATGTATCCTCTTTTCCTTTAAATTTAATGAATTACTTAATCAATTTCAATCCAACTTCAAACTTAGTTGTCTTTTCCATCGCTTCGGGGAAGGCTTTCAGTATTGACTTAACCAATTGTCCCATTCCGTTTAAAGCGTCATCTCCGATAAGTTCAGCCAACGTAGGCAATAAAGGAGCGATCTGGCTAACTAAAGCTTTGTCAATATAGACACGGGCTGACTTGCCATCAGAAGCGATTTCATAATTAACAGGAATGCCATTCTGCAATAAAGCCATAATTTGTTCCAAAGGATCTATAGCAGCCTTACTCTTCAAACTTCCCATGATCTTAGTTATATCCAAGAAGACAAGTATTTGCTTATCCGTCACATTATAGGAAGCATATCCTGGTTCCGATGTTTCCCAAACAGGTGTGACAGGCTTGCTCAAATCCACTCCCGCTTTAGAAATAGAAGCAACAATCTGCCCGTCTTCCTGGAACGTAACACTCTGAAGGACCTGTACCAAAGCGATACTCCCAAAACCTTCAGCTATATTAGGAATAGAAGTCACAGGTAAAAAACCAAGCATAGTGCCTTCAGCAGCTTCCCAAACCATAGACACAGGACCTGATACAAAAGTTTCACTCTCGTCTTTTGCTATTTCAGCCAATTTCCAAGTACCTGCAATAGGAGCTGTTATTTTCAAAGTTGCATCCAAAGTCAAAACACCGGCTTCAACGGTTCCTTTTGCAGAGACAGTTCGCAAGTCATTCGTGTTGCTTCCTTCCAATGCATAGCTTTCACCTGTCTTGACCATTTTGGCTTCAATCTTGACTTCTGCTTCACCCGGAATCAAATTCGCCAACGTAATAGTTGCCTGTTCAGCCGAACTTGCATCTACTTTTACAGATTGGTCAGCGACTTCAGTGCCTCCCATCGTCAATTTCAATGTTTCTGCCGTATAAGTCGCAGAAATAGCCTTCCAGCCGTCATCAGTCTTATTGTCATCATCGTCACTACAAGCAGTGAAGAAACTCAATGCACAAAGCATCGTAAACACAAAAAATAGATTTTTCTTCATAATCTTCTTTTTAAATTATACATAAAAACAGAGCGAAGATAAGTAATCTTAATGAGACATACAACACAAAAAAGTTAATGCCGGTTATTCCGAAAAAATAACCGGCATTATCATAAAAATAGACAATTCAATCGATAAAATTGAATCAATTATACAAGATTATTTCTTGACTTCAGACAACGCTCCCGCCGCTTTCAGATATCCGACATAATTCAAGTAGAGTTGAAAATGGGCATCGACCTGTGTTTCATAAGCCTGCTGCCACAAAGCCTGCGCTTCGAGATAGTCCGAGAGTGTCTCCAAGCCCACTTCGTACTGGCTTTTACTGACCTTCATGTTTTCTTCGGCCTGGAGGAGAGAACGGTCGGAAAGTTCGCTTTCCAGCCGGGCTTCGTCGAGGTTATTGGCGGCTTGTGTCAGTTCCAACATCATTTGTTCGTTCATGTTTTCCTGTTCCAGGCGGGATTGCATCAGCTTGGCTTTGGCGGCACGCACCTTATTACTTCGCTCGCCGAAATGGAAAAGCGGGATGCTCACGTTCAGCAAGACGGAGAAACTGCCTTTGTCCATCAACATCTGGTCGTTCAGTTCAAAGCCATGTACATAATCATAAGACCCCATGATGCCGACTTTGGGCAACAGCTCGCTACGGTTCAGCCGCACCTGCTGCCCGGCGATCTCGACCTGTTTATCCAAGATGGCATATTCGGGACGGGCACTGATATCGGAAACCTGGACATCCATCCCCTTTTCGACCGCCGGATAATCGCCGGAAATACGGATATCGGAGACAAGCGGTTTCCCGATCAGATGACAAAGATTCATAGTCGCCAACCGCAGGGCGTTCTCTGCTTTACGGATGGAGAGTTCGCTTTCGTTCAGCTTCACCTGCACTTTCAAGACATCGTTCTGCGGTTTCAGGCCATGTTTGTAAGCGCTCTCGACATTCGACAGCAGTTCCCGGAGCACAGCGTTATATTTATCCGCCACCTTTTTCATCTCCTGCGCCTTCACGACCAGAGCATAGGCTTTGTCTGCTTTGAGGATCACTTCCGTCGCCGTCAGCGCCTCGTTCATCTCGGCCATCTCTTTCCCCAAGACAGACATCCGGTAGGCAGCCCGGATCTTACCGCCCATATAAAGCGGCTGCTCAACCCGGATTCCACCCATGTAGACTGTCCCGACTTTATAATCGAGATTGATACCGGGGAAATGGGTATAAATGCCTGTCGGGACCAAGTTCCCGGCTGCATCATACAGAATGACGGGCATTTTGCCACCTTCAATTCCGAATCCGCCGTCCGCCGTACTGTAAAGGCCCATCCCGTTAGCGGTAAAGTTCGGGAAGAAGTTCCCTTTATAGCTTTTCATCGTATACAGGGCACTTTCGGTCTGTTTCACCGATGCCGCCATTTCCTTATTATATTGCAGCGCCATTTCCCGGCACTGCTGCAAGCTCAACGTCTCCTGTGCGAAAAGAGACGACGGGCAGAGAATAGACAACAGGATAATAGATATTTTCTTCATCAGTCTACATGTTTAATATGAAAGAATAATGCGTATAGGACAGGAATAAAAACGAGTGTGATCACCGTTCCGAACAGCAGGCCGCCCATAATGGATGCAGCAAGCGAACCGAACATGGCGTCGGTCAGCAACGGGATCATCCCTAAGATCGTGGTCAAGGCCGCCATCATCACCGGCCGCAGACGGCTCTGGGCACTGTCGATCAAGGCAGTGACCGGCTCCGTCCCCTGCCCGATCTGCAAAGTGATCTCGTCCATCAGCACGATACCGTTCTTTATGATCATTCCTATCAACCCCAATGTCCCGACAATGGCGACAAAGTTGAACGTCTTGCCGGTCACCAACATCGTCATCACCACTCCGACAAATACCATCGGGATACTGCAGAAGATGATAGCCGGCTTGCGGTAATCCTTGAACAGCATGATCAAGATCGCGATCATCAGGATAATGGCCAGCGGGAAATTCTTGAACAGATACTTCATGGACTGGTCGCTGGCGTTCTTCTCACCCTGCCATTGCAGCGAATAGCCTGCGGGGAGTTCGATCTGCTCCAACTTTTCCGCGACTGCCAATCGTGCTTTTTCCGTCTCGACACCCGGCACGGGAGAGCATTGCACGCGCTGGCTGCGTTGTCCGTTGTAGCGAGGAACAACCGGGTCCTCCCATCGCACGTCAATTCCCTTGCTGATCTGTTTCAACGGCGTGCTGCCCATCAGGCTTTCGATCAGTTCTTCCTTCGATAGTGTCCCGGCTTTCAGTTTCACCATGTTTTCTTCGTTCAGCAGGCCGTTCAGCGAAGGGAGCGTCGAAAAGACCTGCGTGTTTCCTAAATCCTCGATCGGCCGTCCCTGCCCGTCCAGGCATTTCAAGTAAATATTGTTTTTATGGATGCCTTCGTAGAAAGAACCGATAGGTATACCGCCCGTAGCGGTCAGTAACGAAAGGCTCACGTCGCTGCGGCTCAATCCCAACGCACGGGCGGCCGGTTGGTCGTACTCGATTGTCAGGACCGGAACCTGCGGTTCCCAGTCGGTCGTGATCAGGCAGACTTCCGGCGTATTCTCCATAATATGTCGTGCACTGTCCGCCAAACGGTGCAGGACGGCAGGATCAGGTCCTAAGAATTGGGCCTCGATGGGATATTTCTTAAACATCAGGTTATAACGTTTCAACTTGACGTAAGCATCCGGATACTGCCGTGTCAGGTACTCTTGTATCTCGTCGATATTTTCGACTAGCTCGTCGGGAGATGTAAAGTCAATGATCAACTCCCCATAGGCCAGCGAAGGATTGGCAATGCTCCGCACCAGGTTGTAACGTCCCGGCGTCCCACCGATGGAAGCTGTCACGTTCGTGATCTCCTTCCGGGTTTTCAGATAAGCTTCTATCTCTTTCAGGTCATTCGCCACACGGGTAGAATTATTGCCCTCCGGAAGTTTGTATTCCATATACAACTGATCATACACCATATCGGGGAAGAATCCCTGGCGCAGGAACCGATAGCTATAGGCGGACAAGAGCAACAAAGCGACCATCGTCAGCGTAAAGCCAAGGCGGTGCGACAAACCGAAACGCAAAGCAGCCCGCAAGATGGCATATATCTTACCTTTATATACACGCTTGCCGGAATTATCGTTTTCCACCGCCGGATGTAACCGCCTGTTTGCCATCAAGGGAACGTGGAGCAATGCCAACACCCAGCTCAGCAACAGTGAAACGGCCAGTACGATAAACAGGTCACGCGTATAAACGCCTGCCGTATCCGGCGACATATAAATCGGCAGAAAGGCTATGATAGCGATCAACGTCGCTCCCAACAACGGCATCGCCGTCTGCCGTCCGATAGCGGTCATCGCCTCCATCCTATCTTTCCCGGCTTTCAAGTCCACCAATATGCCGTCGATAATCACAATAGCATTGTCTACCAGCATCCCCATCGCCAGCACGAAAGCCGCCAGAGAGACACGCTGCATCGTTCCCCCGGCGAATTGCAGGAAAAGAAATGATCCGAAAACAGTCACCACCAAACTGATGCCGATAATCAGGCCACTCTTGAACCCCATCGCCAGCATCAGGATAAACACGACGATGACGACGGATTCGATCAGGTTGATGACGAACGTTCCCAGCGAATCCCCCACACGCTCGGGCTGATAGAATATTTTATGGCAATCTACTCCGGCCGGCAGACGGTTATCTTTCAACTCCGCCAGCTTCGCTTCCACGGCTTTGCCGACCTTCACGATATCCGAACCGCTCGAAGCAGCTACCAAAATGCCGATAGAGCGCTCCTGATTATAGAACATCTCGTTACGGGTTGGATCTTCATACCCCTTTTCGATCAAGGCTATGTCGCGCAGACGCAATTGGTCGTCGTCATGGCCCTGGATAAACATCTTGCCGATGTCGTCCACCGTTTTGAAACGATCGTTCACCGTCACTCGGATGCGGTTGTCCCCGTTATCATAGTAACCACTATAGGTTGTCTCGTTTTGTCCGTTCAAGGTAGCCAGGACTTCGGCCGGTTTCACGCCAAGGTTGGCCATGCGGTCCTGCAACAGGGAGATATTGATACATTCGGAACGTTCCCCATATATATCCACCCGGTCCACTCCTTCTATTTCGATTACTTCCCGCTTGATCAGTTCGGCATAATCAGCCATCTCCCTATCGGACAGTCCATCGCCCGTCAATGCGTAGAACATGCCGAACACCTTGCCGAAATCGTCTTGTACGATCGGTGTATTAGCTCCGGAAGGAAGCAAAGCGGAGGCATCGTTGACTTTCCGCCTGAGAAGGTCCCAATGTTGCTCCACGTCATCGTCCTTGACGGTGGTCAGCAGTTCGACCTGGATCAAGGACAGATCATTGAACGAATAGCTTTCGACATTATCGACATTGTCCATCTTACGGATACTTTTCTCGAGCACATCCGTCACTTCCAACTCTACCTGATGGGCCGATGCACCCGGATAGGTAGTTGCCACCATTGCCAGCTTTACCTTGATCTCCGGATCTTCCAGCTTACTCATTTGATAGCAGGCCAAAGCTCCGCCCGCCAACAAAACCGCAACCAGAAAATAGACCAGGTTCCGGTTCTGAAATCCCCATTTGCTTATATCCATCACAACAATCCTCCTACATTCGTTTTAGAACCGGTGGCCAAAGGCCGGACATTTTCTCCATCCTCAATATGATGCACACCGGAAGCGACCACGGTTTCACCCGCTTGTAGCGCATCGGAGACTACCATCGCACGTCCGTCGGACAACAGACGCAGAACCGCTACTTCGCGGCGATGGACTTTCCCCACAGACGGATCATAAACAAACACGTACGTTTTACCATCCTTTTGCAGAAGTGCCCCACTCGGTACGAAAACAGGCTGTGAATCAATCTCATTGCAGTAGATCGTGACCATCGTATTCATTCCCGGTGAAGGGAGAGGTAACTTACCCGGAACCATTTGCAGGCGCATCGTGTACAGTTGGTTCGCATTGGCTTTCGGAGTGACGCTGATCAATTTCAAAGGATAGTTTTCTCCCGGATAGAGGTCGAACGTGCAGTGGTAGCCATCAAACCGGTCTCGCCGGATATAGTCGGCTGCCGGAAGATTGATTTCCACTTCCGGAATACCGGCGCTGACCATCGAGATCACGGGCATACCTGCTCCGATCGTTTCATGTGCATCGAACAGCTTTTTCTGTATGAAGCCACTGAATGGAGCATACAGCCGAGTATATTCCAACTGGTCTTTATGATGCTGATATTTTGCAGTGATCTGTTTCAGGCCGTACACGGCTTTATCGTTGGCATTAGGCGTGGTCCCGTTTTCTTTATAAAGAGCCATGACACGTTCGGCTTCCGCCTTGATCTGCTTGTATTCGGCCTCCGTAGCATCCAGTTGCACCCGATAATCTGCCGGATCCAATTCGGCCAGCAGTTGTCCTTCTCTCACGCGGGCGCCGTCTTCCACATATATTTTACGGATTGTCCCGCTCACACGGAAAGCCAGGCTGATATCCTGCGCAGCTTTCACTTTTCCAGGGAACTGGAGGGCAGTCTGACTGCTGGCGGAAACGGCCGTATCGATCTTGACTGTCTGAGTATCCTTTGTCCCCTTCTCCGAACGGGCACAAGACATAAATAGAATCAAGGATATACCTGCTAAAATAAAATAAATTCGTTTCATAATTTAAGTGTATTTATTTAAAGGCAAAATTATTCCGACAGAGCAACCTCGGAAAGGTCAATATGAATAATAAATTGTTCCATTTGTATATTTCCAACAAAAAGAAGATATAAATATTCTGCGATTTGTATTTTCTTTGCCGAAAAGTCTTAATTCGATAAAAAAATGTTCAACCAACAACTTCCTTTTTGCTTCACATTGCTTTCCTGTAGCTCCTCTCCTGCATTCCGGAACGGCCAAATCATTTCGACGCTTAACAAATGCGGTCTTTTCCTTTGCCATCGCGGGGAGATCGAAATCTCACTGGAAAACAAACCTTATCTGATCAGACATGGTGACATTTACATCTACCAACCGTCCACATTGGTACGCCTTCTACACAAGAGCGAAGATGCGGAAGGAACGATTATCGAAGTCGATTTGGATTATGTCATTCCGATTGCCAATAAAGTGATAAATGCTGAAAATCTGCTTTTCATGCGGAAACATCCGTGCGTTTCGTTGTCCGAAGAGCAATATGTCCACATAACAAACCTGCTTGAAAATATAGAGAACCGGATCAAAAGTGAGAATAAAGCCGAAATAAACATGCAACGGCAACATCTGATGCAGGAACTGATCAAGTCGATGGGACAAACATTCTGTTACGAAATATTAAACGCCTATTTTACCAACCTGCCGCTACAACCGTTGCCACAGGACAAAAAAGACCTGATCTTCCAAAATTTCATGTTGTCCCTTTTCCGCTCCTACCGCAAGGAACGCAATGTCAACTATTACGCAAAGAAACAACATATTTCTCCCCGTTACTTCTCAAGCATCATCAAGGAAAAATCAGGTAGCAGTGCTTCCTACTGGATTGTACAGATGGTCATTACAGAAGCGAAACAGCTACTTGAAAGTTCGAACCTGAGCATAAAAGAGGTTGCCGCACAACTTAATTTCCCCACTCAGTCCTTTTTTGGGAAATACTTCAAACAATATGTCGGAATGTCACCTAAAGAATACCGTAAGTTGCTTTTGGCTTAACTCATCATGGCTATTTCAAAAACAGTTAATACATGATCCTTCACATACCAATGTTCACAATTCTGTAATTTATTCCTTACGTTTTTCATTACTCTTGCTCGACACAATATCTCTATGCGAAAAGAAAAAATCAGACAATCCGCCGTGATAATTGTCAAAACCCATAAAAGAAAGTATGTCGTCATACATTTGAAGGCAAAAAAGCCAGTTTTAGTATAGTTGTCCCACTGCTCCACAAGAACTATAGAATATTTTATGTACTTTTGTCTCAGAATATAAAAAACTAAATAATTCAAATTAATCAACCAACATGAAACGCTTAATGGCTAATCGTAAACAGAAAAAAGCGATCCTGATCGCTCTTGCTGCGCCATTGATGTTTTCTCCTGCCCCTTTAATGGCTGCGACCGGAACCTCCGAGCCTGTAGTAGCTATCGCCCGGCAGGCGCAAACGATCGTCAGTGTGCAGCGGATCAACCCGACTACGGTCGATGTTGTGTTCTCCAACAATCAACGGATGACATTCGATTTCTATGGAGATAATATTTTCCGTATGTTCCAGGACAACAACGGTGGTATCCTTCGTGATCCGGAGGCAAAACCAGAGGCCCGGATTCTCGTAGATACCCCCCGTCGCCCAGTTTCCAAACTGGACATTCAAGACGATAATGGGCAAGTGACCATCACGACCGGAAAAGTCAGACTCCAGTTGGACAAATCGACCGCCCTGCTGAAAGTCACCAATCTCACCATAAACAAAATCGTTTTCGAAGAGACGAAACCCGTGGTTTACGAAAAAGGGAAAACGATCCTAACGCTGAAAGAGAACCCTGATGAATATTTCTACGGCGGCGGTGTGCAGAACGGACGCTTTTCACATAAGGGAAAAGCTATAGCCATCGAAAACCAGAACAGCTGGACCGATGGCGGCGTGGCTTCTCCCACTCCTTTTTATTGGTCCACAAACGGCTATGGCTTTATGTGGTACACTTTCAAACAGGGGAAATATGATTTCGGCGCCACAGAAAAGAATACGGTAAAACTATCCCACGATACAGACTATCTGGATGTCTTCTATATGATCAATGATAGCCCGGTCGCCCTACTGAACGACTTTTACCAACTGACCGGTAACCCAATACTGCTGCCCAAGTTCGGATTCTATCAGGGACACTTGAACGCTTACAACCGCGACTATTGGGTAGAAGACGAAAAGGGTATCCTTTTCGAAGACGGCAAGCGCTACAAGGAAAGCCAAAAAGATAATGGAGGTATCAAGGAATCGCTGAACGGAGAAAAGAACAACTACCAGTTCTCCGCTCGCGCCGTGATCGACCGCTACAAGAACCACGATATGCCGTTAGGTTGGTTGCTGCCGAACGACGGTTACGGAGCCGGCTACGGACAGACCGAAACATTGGACGGTAATATCCAAAACTTAAAGAGCCTCACCGATTACGCTCATAAGAACGGTGTCGAAATCGGTCTTTGGACACAATCCGACCTGCATCCGAAAGACAGCATCAGTGCCTTGCTGCAACGCGACATTGTAAAGGAGGTACGAGATGCCGGTGTACGAGTCCTGAAAACAGACGTGGCATGGGTCGGTTGGGGCTACTCGTTCGGTCTGAACGGTGTGGCTGATGTCGGACATATCATGCCGTATTACGGAAACGACGCACGTCCGTTCATCATCTCTCTCGACGGTTGGGCCGGCACGCAGCGTTATGCCGGAGTCTGGTCGGGCGACCAGACAGGCGGACAATGGGAATATATCCGTTTCCACATCCCGACTTATATCGGCTCCGGGCTTTCCGGACAACCGAACATCACATCCGACATGGACGGTATTTTCGGTGGCAAGAACCTCGTGATGAATACCCGCGACTTCCAGTGGAAGACCTGGACGCCGATGGAGCTGAACATGGACGGCTGGGGATCGAATGAGAAATATCCGCATGCCTTAGGCGAACCGGCAACTTCCATCAACCGCTGGTACTTGAAAATGAAATCCAGCCTGATGCCGTATGCTTACAGCATTGCCCGCGAAGCGGTAGACGGCAAGCCGATGATTCGCGCCATGTTCCTTGAAGATCCGAATCCTTACACCTTTGGTAAAGCTACACAATACCAGTTCATGTACGGGCCGTACTTCCTCATCGCGCCGATCTACCAAGAGACGCAAATGGATGACAAGGGAAATGACATCCGTGATGGTATCTACCTGCCTGAAGGCGAATGGTTCGACTATTTCACCGGCGAGAAATACACGGGCGGCTGCGTGGTCAACAACTTCGCTTCCCCACTTTGGAAACTTCCGGTATTCGTAAAAGCCGGTGCGATCATCCCGATGACGAATCCGAACAATAACGTAGGGGAAATCGACAAGAATTTGCGCATATATGAACTTTACCCGTCCGGATATAGCGAGTTCGTCGAATATGACGATGATGGTATAACGCAGGCTTATCTGAACGGCAAAGGGACAACCACACGGATCGAAATCAAGAACAATGACCCATCAAAAGTCTCAATCACCATCCATCCGACAACAGGCGATTTCGACGGCTTCGTGAAGGAGAAGGCAACCGAATTGCGCATCAATCTCTCGGAAATGCCGAAGAAGATCACCGCCAAAGTCGGTTCTTCCAAAGTGAAACTGGTAGCCGCCCGTTCGATGGACGAATACCTGAACGGCACAAACGTCTATTTCTACGATGCTACCCCGAACCTGAACAAATTCGCCACCAAAGGAAGCGAATTCGAAAAGGTAACGATCACCAAGAACCCGCAACTGTTGGTCAAACTGGCTCCGACAGATATCATCATGAACGAAACGGTCGTCACCATCGACGGATACCAATTCGGTATGCCCGATACCCACCGCATTTCTACCGGATCGCTGACTGCTCCGGTTGCACAGGTGACAGACGGAAACACAGAAGCTTACACCTTAAAACCGACTTGGGATAAAGTTTCCGGCGCCGACTTCTACGAAATAGAATTTAACGGCATGCTCTATACACAGATCAAGAACACCGAACTGCTGTTCGACAACCTCTCAGCCGAAACAGACTATTCGTTCAAAATCCGTTCCGTCAACAAGGACGGTCATTCAGACTGGTCTACTTTCTCCGTCAAGACAAAATCCAACCCGCTCGAATTCGCCATCAAAGGTATCCGCGGAGAAGTGACAGCCGAAGAACAGGAAGGCTTTGAAATCTCCCGCTTGTTCGACTTTGCCGAGTTAGGCGATATGTTCCACACGAAATACCGCAAGAACGCAATGCCGTTCGATATGATCATCGATCTACGCACCATCAACCAACTGGATAAGTTCCATTATCTGTCCCGCCAGGATGGAGGCAACGGAACGATCCTTGCCGGCGACGTGGCCTACAGCATGGATAAGGAAAACTGGACAGCGGTCGACTCGTTCCGCTGGGAACGTAATGGTGACATGAAAGTATTCACTTTCAAGGACCAACCGAAAGCCCGCTACATTAAGTTGCATATTACGGAAGGTGTCGGCAACTACGCTTCCGGCCGCGAATTGTATGTATTCAAGGTTCCGGGCACGGAAAGCTATCTGCCAGGTGACATCAATAACGACAAAAAGATCGACACAAACGACTTGACCTCGTACATGAACTACACAGGGCTGCGCCGTGGTGACAGCGATTTCGATTATGTCAGCGCAGGTGATATTAACCGGAACGGTCTGATCGATGCTTACGACATATCGGTCGTGGCAACCCAATTGGAGGACGGCATCGAGAATCCAGGTACGGACCGTGTAGCCGGAACGATCTTCCTTTCCACTCCGAAACAGACGTACAACGCCGGCGAAACAGTCGAAATCACCGTCAAAGGTGACAGTGTCAAAGCTGTCAACGCTTTGAGTTTCGCATTGCCTTACGACCAACAGGATTATGACTTTGTCGGCATCGAACCGGCAAACCTCGGTACGATGGAAAACCTGACATACGACCGCCTGCATACCAACGGTCAAAAGGCGCTCTATCCTACTTTCGTCAATCTCGGAGACAAACAAGTGCTCGAAGGTTCTGAAGATCTCTTCACCATCAAGCTGAAAGCGAAACGCAAAGTTACATTCAACCTGAAAGCTGTCGACGGCATCCTGGTTGATAAGAATCTGAATATGCAGAAGTTCTGAACAATGAATTTCTGATATAAACGAAAGCAGAAAGGCTTCACCTACCGGACCATTCCGGGGTGAAGCCTTTTTCATTAAGATTATGAATGTTTTCTGCCCCACAGATGTTATCTTTGCAGAAAAAGCGATAGAACCATCGCATGACAAAGCAAACAAATACATTATGTACTCAGATAAAAAAAACATCCTGCAGCTCGTAGCCCTGCTCATCGAGCATAACATCAAGAAAATCGTTTTGTGTCCCGGCAGCCGCAATTCACCTATTGTACATACGATTGCCAATCACCCGTTCTTCTCCTGCTATCCGGTGACAGACGAACGGAGTGCGGCATTCTTCGCGATCGGACTGGCATTACATGGCGGTAGTCCGGCTGCTGTCTGCTGCACATCGGGCAGTGCATTACTTAATATTCATCCTGCCGTATCGGAAGCCTTCTATCAGCAAGTGCCATTGGTCGTGATCTCAGCAGACCGTCCCGGGGCCTGGATCGGACAAATGGACGGGCAAACGTTTCCTCAACCGGGTGTTTTCGGTTCTCAGGTTAAAAAATCCGTCAACCTGCCAGAGATACATACCGATGAAGACGAATGGTATTGCAATCGTCTTATCAACGAAGCTCTGCTCGAACTGAACCATCATGGGAAAGGACCGGTGCATATCAACGTACCAATCTCGGAACCGTTGTTCCGCTTCACTACGGAGGAATTACCCAAGGTACGCGTCATCACCCGCTACCAAGGATTAAATGTCTACGACCGTGAATATACTGGGTTGATCGAGCGGCTGAACAACTACAACCGTCGTATGATCGTTGCCGGTCAGATGAACCTGATCTATCTTTTTGAAAAGAAATATTCCAAACTGCTATACAAGCATTTTGCCTGGCTTACCGAGCACACAGGTAACAAGACCATTCCCGGCATCCCGGTAAAGAATTTCGACGCCGCCCTTTACGCCCTGCCAGAAGAAAAATTAGAGAAGATGGTTCCTGACCTGCTGATCACATACGGTGGACATATCGTGTCGAAACGCCTCAAACAATTTCTCCGCAAGCATCCGCCACGCGAACATTGGCATGTTTCGCTTAGCGGAGAAGTAACAGACCTTTACGGTTCCCTGACAACCGTTATCGAGATGGACCCGTTCGAATTTCTCGAAAAAATCGCTTACCTGCTGGAAAACCGGACAACGGAGTTTCCACGCATCTGGGAAAACAACACCCGCGACCTGCCACAACCGGAATTCAGCTATTCGGAAATGGCTGCTATCGGAACATTGATCAAGTCGCTTCCAACACCTGCGGCCTTGCATTTAGGCAACAGTTCAGCCGTACGTTACGCCCAGTTATACACACTCCCAGAAGATGTCGAAGTCTGCTGCAACAGGGGGACGAGTGGCATAGAAGGATCGCTTTCGACTGCCATCGGTTATTCCGTTTGTTCAGACAAACTGAATTTTGTAGTGATCGGCGATTTGAGTTTCTTTTATGATATGAACGCACTTTGGAACAGCAACTTCGGCTGTAACCTACGTATCCTGCTGCTCAATAACGGAGGAGGTGAAATATTCCAAGCACTTCCCGGACTAAAAATGGAGGATAAAACACGCCGTTTCGTGACAGCTACACACAAAACTTCTGCCAAAGGATGGGCCAAAGAAAGAGGATTCTCTTACCTTCCCGTCCATAACGATGAAGAACTGACGAGTGCAATGGCTGTTTTCACCCAGTTCGCCCCCCACAACCAACCAATGTTGATGGAGGTATTCACGGATGCGTCTGAAGATGTACGGCTACTCAAAGAGTATTACCACCAACTAAAAAAATAAGAACATAACTCATAATTTATAATTCTAAATTCATCTTATGGAAACAAAAAGAGAATGGACAACCATCAAAGAATATGAAGAAATCCTGTTCGATTTCTATAACGGAATTGCCCGCATCACTATCAACCGCGAACGCTATCGCAACGCTTTCACACCGACTACAACAACAGAAATGAGCGATGCTCTCTATATCTGCCGTGAACGACCGGATATCAATGTTGTCGTGCTGACAGGAGCCGGGGACACGGCTTTCTGTGCTGGAGGTGATATGCATGTGAAAGGTCACGGCGGCTACATCGGTAAAGATGGTGTGGCACGGTTAAATGTACTCGATGTACAAAAGCAAATCCGCTCGATTCCAAAACCGGTGATCGCTGCCGTAAACGGTTTTGCAATCGGTGGCGGGCATGTGTTGCATGTGGTCTGCGACCTGACGATTGCTTCTGAAAACGCAATATTCGGACAGACGGGTCCTCGCGTGGGGAGTTTCGACGCAGGTTTCGGTTCATCCTATTTAGCTCGCATCGTCGGCCAAAAGAAAGCACGTGAAATTTGGTTTCTTTGCCGTAAATACAATGCACAGGAAGCACTCGACATGGGTCTCGTGAACAAGGTCGTACCTTTGGATAAGCTTGAAGACGAATATGTCGGATGGGCCGAAGAAATGATGCTGCTCAGCCCGCTTGCCCTCCGTATGATCAAGGCAGGCCTCAACGCCGAGCTAGACGGTCAAGCCGGAATCCAAGAGTTAGCTGGCGATGCCACCATGCTCTACTACATGACCGACGAAGCCCAGGAAGGTGGCAAAGCTTTCCTTGAAAAACGCCGCCCCCGTTTCGAAGATTATCCGAAATTTCCATAATCCAAAGTCACAATGGCTATGCACTATCACATAGAGATCCGCCCTAAGACCTTGTACTTCAAAAAGCCGGCAGGGACCTCGCGCGGGACCTACACAGAGAGGATGAGTTGGTATATCTACCTCACCGCAGAAGAAACACCCGGCCGCCAAGGAATAGGCGAATGCGCTCCTCTGCCTAAACTGAGTTGCGACGACGTGCCTGGATATGAAGAAGTTTTGGCCAAGGCTTGCCAAAACTTCACCCGCACAGGCAGAATCGACGTGGACGGACTGCGCGATTATCCATCTATCCTGTTCGGTCTGGAGACTGCTTTCCGCCACTTTGAAGCCGGCTCCTTTGCCTTGTGGAACACTCCTTTCTCGCATGGCGAGGTGGGTATTCCTATCAACGGACTGATCTGGATGGGAAGCTATGAAGATATGTTGGGACAAGTGACAGACAAGATAGAATCCGGCTTTCGTTGCATCAAGCTGAAAATCGGAGCGATCGACTTCGATAAAGAATTAGAAATCCTTCGTATCATCCGCAAACAATTTTCATCTGATGAAATCGAACTGCGTGTTGATGCCAACGGTGCTTTCTCGCCGAACGAAGCCATGAGAAAACTGAACTGTCTGGCAAAACTGGACCTGCACTCGATCGAACAACCGATCCGTGCAGGACAGTGGGAAGACATGGCTCTGTTAGCTGCTTCTTCTCCAGTTCCCATCGCCCTCGACGAAGAACTCATTGGCTACAACACACCGGAAAAGAAGAAAGAATTGCTTTCCTTCATTAATCCGCAATATATCATCTTGAAACCGTCTCTTCACGGAGGCCTATATGGTTGTAGCGAATGGATCAAGGAAGCTCAGGATCGGCAGATCGGCTGGTGGATTACTTCTGCATTGGAATCGAATGTCGGCCTGAACGCCATTGCTCAATGGTGCGCAACTTTCGACAATCCGCTTCCGCAAGGGTTAGGAACAGGTGGCCTCTTCACCAACAACATTGACTTGCCGTTGTCAATTAACAACGGACAATTAATAATTGACAATGGACAACAAACAATTGATAAGTAAGAAACATCCCGATAATTGTCAATTGTCAACAGTCAATTGTCAATTATCCGAATTCATTTCCGATTGGAAGTCTGCCTCTCCTTACTTGGAAGTACAAACTTCCGGTTCGACCGGTACACCCAAACGAATCATGGTCCGCAAGGAACAGATGGTAAATAGTGCCCGCCTCACCTGCGATTATTTAGGGCTGCGGCAGGGGGATAAAGCCCTCCTTTGTATGCCACTCCGATACATTGCCGGAAAGATGATGGTCGTACGGTCACTCGTGGCAGGGTTAGATTTGGTCATACGTGAACCTTCCGGGCATCCGATGGCAGACATCGACATGCCGCTCCGATTCGCAGCCATGATTCCGTTACAAGTATACAACACGCTACAGGTTCCGGAAGAACGAGAGCGCCTCTGCCAAATCGATATCCTAATCATCGGTGGCGGCTCTATCGACCATGAACTGGAAACACGGATACAAGAATTGCCTATCTGCGTTTACTCCACCTACGGAATGACAGAAACACTTTCGCATATCGCCCTCCGACGGTTGAACGGACCGGATGCATCTCCTTATTACACGCCTTTCCCGTCTGTCAAGCTATCACTCTCGACTGACGACACACTGATAATAGACGCTCCACTCGTCACCGACGAAACACTTGTCACTAACGATGTCGCCGAACTGCTTCCAGACGGCCGTTTCCGCATCTTAGGGAGGAAAGACAACATCATCAACAGCGGAGGCATAAAAATACAAACGGAGATTGTGGAAGAAACCTTGCGCCCCATCATTCCTACCAATTTTGCCATAACATCCGTTCCAGATCCAAAGTTCGGAGAGGCTATGATTTTATTGATCACCACAGGAAATGACCGCTTCCCGAGTAAAAAGACAGCCTCTTCCCTTATTGGAAAACAATCTCTCTCATTACCTGAAAACTATCTCTTTTCCGAGTTGAAAGAAATGATATTTGGAATATTACCCAAATACCAACGTCCGAAGCACATCCTCCAGATTGAATCAATCCCTCTTACCGGTAGCGGAAAGATCGATCGGGCGGCATGCCGGAAATTGGCAATGGAAAGATATACAGGATAAATTAATTCGGGCATCAATTATTTAGTAATAAACATACAAAAACACTATATTTTATGAAGTATTTATCAATCTTCGCCTCCGTCCTTCTCGCCACGGCGTCCGCTTACGGACAAAGTGGGGAAAGTTGCCGGACGGCATCCGATCCGACTCTACAAAAGCCGGAATTATACGCAGGTTATGACTGTGTAAACCTACTCGACAGCACCGCTGTGACCGTGCAGCCTACCGGCTCCGGTTCTTTCACGGTCTGCAAAATCGTCAAAGTTATGAACACGCGCGGGGCCGTCGCCAATCGCATCCTCAAATACGATTACGATCCGCTGACGGCACATGCAGAGTTTCATCGTGTCACCATCTACAAAGCCAATGGCGACGTAATCAACCTCGACATCACCCAACAGCTGGATTATGCCGCTCCTGCCCGCGCCATCTATTGGGGAGCACGGCAGATCATGATGGAAATAGGCCGTCTCGATCCGGGCGATATCATCGATTATCAGATCAACAAAAAAGGTTTCACCTATGCCCTGTTGACTGGCGGTACAGGCAACGACGAATCCCGTTTCATCCCGCCCATGCGTGGACAATTCTATGATATCGTCCCCTTCTGGACAACCGAGCCAACTGTCCGCAAGGTATATAAGGTAAACATCCCGATGGAGAAAGAAATGCAGTTCCAGTTCTATCAAGGAGAATGCACCTCTTCCATGCGTTACGAGGACGGTCGGAAAGCTTATACGTTCGTCAGCACAGACATCATGCCAACCCGACGCGAACCGAATATGGTCGACCTGTTCGACGCCGCACCGAAACTGATGATGTCCAGCACACCACGCTGGCAAGACAAATCCCTTTGGTTTAACAAAGTGAACGAAGACTACGGCAGTTTCAGTGCCATTCCCGAAGCCCAGAAGAAAGTAGACGAATTGATCCAGGGCAAAAAGACGGAGATGGAAAAGATCGCCGTCCTCACCCACTGGGTTGCCGACAATATCCGTTACTCCGGTATTTCGATGGGCAAAGGCGAAGGCTACACGCTGCATAACCTGAAGATGAACTACACGGACCGTTGTGGTGTCTGTAAAGATATTGCCGGTACCCTGATCGCTTTCCTGCGTATGGCAGGCTTCGAAGCCTATCCAGCCATGACAATGGCCGGTAGTCGCGTGGAAAGCATCCCGGCCGACCACTTCAACCACTGTGTCGCCGTTGTGAAACTTTCCAGCGGAACCTATATGCCGCTCGATCCTACCTGGGTCCCCTTCTGCCGCGAACTGTGGAGCAGTGCCGAACAACAGCAAAACTATTTACCGGGAGTTCCCGAAGGTTCCGATCTCTGTCTCACGCCGGTTTCCGCACCGGAAAACCATTATGTCCGCATAAAAGCCAACAACCGCTTGGATGCCAAAGGTACGCTGACAGGACAGTTCACGATCACAGCCGAAGGACAGTCGGACAGCAATATCCGCCGTATCTTCACCACCGGCTGGCAGTCGCAATGGCAGGCCGCATTGGAAAGCCAACTTCTTGCCGTATCACCTAAAGCTCGTCTTATCAGCGTGGACTATGGCAAAGACCCGAAGAACTACCAGGCTGCACCGATCAAAATGACATTCCGTTATGAAATACCAGGTTATGCCCTTTCAGGAGAAGGAGAAATGCTGTTCAAGCCGATGGTGATGAATAACCTTTATAACCAAGTAAAAAGTTACCTACGCATCAACACCGACCTCGAAGAACGTCGGTATGGTTTCAAGGATGCCTGCTCACGTCTGGTCGAACTGGACGAAACGATCCAACTCCCTACAGGTTATAAGTTAGCGGGTAATGGAAAAGAAGACAGTGCGCAAAGTTCTGCCGCCGACTTCGAAGGTTCCCTCCGCCAGGACGGTAACAAAGTGGTGTTGCACCAAAAGCTAGCGCTGAAGAAACGCGTGTACGAGGCAGGCGACTGGAATGGTTTCCGTAACGCCGTGAATGCACATAAATCATTCGGGGATTATATCGTCATAAAACGATAAGGTCTTCCCTCTTCATAAATCACAAATTATAAATCATAAATCAAATGATACAAAACAAACATAAGTTCGCCTTCCTTCTTTGTATGCTACTAATGACTACGACAGTTTTTGGAGCATCGGAAGCCGAATACAAGAAATTAGCAAAGACCTGGACACTCAATGCCGACGGCAGCCAAGAGTTCCGCTATGACATGGAACTGACACTTTTCACCCACACGGCCATGAACGGCACATACGGAGAAAGCTTCATCGTGTACAATCCGCAATACCAGGAACTGAAGATCAACTCGTCTTACACCAAACAAAAAGACGGCACAATCATCAAGACACCGGACAATGCTTTCGTGGAAGTCCTTCCCCGCAACGCAGCTGATGCTCCGGCTTACAACCACCTGAAAGAAATGGTTGTCGTCCACACAGGCCTAGAGCTGGGAGCAACTATCTATCTCGACTACACAGTCACATCCAAACCTGGCTATCTGCCGGAGGTAGACATTTTCGAAGAACTGCTCCAATCCTCTCCCGTCAAAGAATACACACTGACGATCGTGACACCCGAAGTCAAAGAACTTGCCTACACACTGACAAACAATCCGGCAAAAGCATCTGTCAAACGATCCGGTGGAACCTGTACGACAAGCTGGACATTACGTAACCTGCCAGCATCTTCCCGCGCTCCGTTCGTCTATGCCAAGAACGGCGACGTTCCTTTTCTCGCCGCCACAACTTACGCATCCGAAGGAGAAGCATTGGCAACCCTACTCAAACAGTTCAATCCGTCCGGCGATCCACAACTCACGACTCTGGCTGAGAGCCTGACCGAAGGGAAAAAAAAGGACGAAGACAAACTGGAAGCTATCCTCGAATACACGACCAACCACATTGCCAACAACGGGCTGACACTGGATCAGACCGGCTATCGCCTCCGCCCTGCCGATGCCGTCATGAGCACAGCGTACGGAACTGAAGCCGAAAAAGCCAATTTGCTCGCAGGATTGTTGGATGGGGCCGGCTTCAAAGCCGAACCAATGGCGACTTACCAGGCTTATGCAGACAAAGGGCTGGCGCTAAAGGCTGTCGACCAACTGTTTGTCTCCTGTATGGTGAACGGCGAATTATATTTATTCTCCACCTCTTCTACCCACCGTCCGCAAACGGTGAACTTTGACCGGACTCCTCTTTTTAGCCTGCAAACAGGAAAACCGATAGCCATTGCCGTTCCACAGGATTACCTGATCAAGAGCGACATCGCAGTTCGTTTCAAAGATGGAAAAGTGACGACATCCACTAAAGAATCTGTCGGTAAAGAATTGATACCTTATTTCACAACAGGTAACAGCGAAAACGAACAAACTGCTCCTTTAAAGGTGGAAAACGGGTATGCAACGATCTCACTGCCGGATGCCGGATATGGCTTCTCCCATCTGCCTTATAGCTACCTGAACAGCCAGCGGAAAGAAAACCTGCTGATCCCACGCCCTGTCAACGAAGTCTATACATACACGATCGAATGTCCTGAAAATATGGAACTGCGCACCCCGGAAACCGACAAGACGATCCGCAATGCCGCCGGTAGCCTGACTATCTCCGTCAAGAAAAACGGACGTACGGCAACCGTCACCCGTAGCCTGGAACTGAACAAACAACTCTATACACCTGCCGAATACAAGGATTTGCGCCAGCTTTTGACAGAATGGAGCGATGTAAACGGAAAGACTCTATTGTTTTCAGTACGATAAAGACAATTACTTTTAGGATGGCCGATACTGCCTGTTATATTAATGCAGGTATCAGCCATTCTAAGAAAAATTTCCGTTTAGGCCTTGATCTTTTGGTAAGAGGTGTCAAAATGTACTTGCCCCCGTGCTTGACGCGGGAACAAGTACATTTTGAGACACCACCAACAGATAAATCATTAATTAAACATCTAAAATAAATCAAATATGAAACTACTAAATCTAACCGCTGCCCTCTTTTTAGGAGGTGTTCTGCAAGCACAAAACCCTTTACCGGCCATTCATCCGCAGCCACAGGAAGTTACATTATCTACCAACCGGCTGAAAGCGCCTTATGGCTTTACCCTTTCCGGCATGCAACATCCGGATGAAGATGCCATGCGCCTGATCAGACAAACTTTGTCGATAACAGACAACTCCGAAGCGCTACCGCTCAAAATTACATCGCTGGAAGACCGGACACCCGAACTGAAACGTTCAGGAGCCTATCTATTAGTTATCACACCAAAAGAAATCGACATTGCAATTTCCGACAGTCGCGGTCTTTTCTACGCAGCACAGACATTGCAACAATTGGCCCAAACCGACGGACAAGGCAATACGACACTGCCACTCGGAGTTATCAAAGACTATCCTGACGTCGCCTACCGTGGAACTGTCGAAGGTTTTTACGGCGATCCCTGGAGCCATACCGACCGCATCGAGCAGCTTCGTTTTTATGGAAAGATGAAGATGAACACCTATATCTACGGACCGAAAGATGATCCTTACCACAGTTCCCCAAACTGGCGCAAGCCTTATCCGGAAAAGGAAGCAGCACAGATCAAGGATCTCGTGAAGGAAGCCGCCGCCAACAAGGTAGACTTCGTCTGGGCGATCCATCCGGGCCTGGACATCAAATGGACAGATGAAGACCGGATGAATGTGCTGAACAAGTTCGGTATGATGTATGATTTAGGAGTCCGCTCCTTCGCAGTCTTCTTCGACGATATTTCCGGTGAAGGAGCCAAGGCAAACAAACAAGCCGACCTGCTCAACTTCCTGCAAAAGGAGTTTATCGAGAAGAAAGAAGGCGTCAGCCCACTGATCATGTGTCCGACCGAATATAACCGGGCCTGGGCGGGAAGCGACTACTTGGATGTACTGGGCAAAACGCTCGACCCGGCAATCCATGTGATGTGGACCGGCAACAGCGTGATCCACGATATCACACTCGAAGGGCAGGAATGGGTGAACAAACGTATTCAGCGCCCGTCGTATGTCTGGTGGAATTTCCCTGTAAGCGACTACTGCCGTGACCACCTGCTGATGGGACCGTCTTACGGGCTCGATCCGAATGCGGCACATGCCATGTCCGGTTTCGTCGCCAACCCGATGGAACGGGCGGAAGCTTCCAAAGTAGCCCTTTACGGAGTTGCCGATTATGCCTGGAACATGAAAGCCTATAACCCTGAAAGCGACTTCGTAGAAGCCTGCCGTTATGTTTTGCCGGAAGCACCGGAAGCATTCCGGACGTTCTGCGAGAACAACTGTGATCCCGGGCCAAACGGACACCGTTACCGCCGCGACGAATCCATCCGCTATGCCGAATCTGCCGAAGCATTCCTCCATGACTTCCGCCAGCACAACTATAATGCAGATGCCGCTGACCAGATGAACCGACTGTTCGCCGAGATCACAGCCGCCCCTGCCGCCATCGAGACAAGCCGCAACAAGGCGCTGATAGACGAAATCAAACCGTGGCTGATGCAGTTCCACCTGTTAGGGAAAGCCGGACAAAAGGCTATCCGCACTGCCGAAACCGGACAAGGCGAGGATCGTGCCGCCACCTGGCAATCGTATCTGTCGCTCACCTCGTTGCTCGACAGCATGCGCACGATCGACCAGACCTACAATCAGAATCCGTATCAGAAAGGCGTGAAAGTCGGCTCACGAGTCCTGACCCCGTTCGTACAGGAGATACATTCAGGTGTCGGAAGCAACCTGCTGTTTGCAGACCAGACAGATGCTGCCACCCAGATGAGTAAGGCCTCTATCCTGACGGATATCGAACAATTGAAATATCAGCCGTTGAAGGAAGGCAAAGACCAGATCGGATACAATCGCCTGAACGAAGTACTGCGTATCGAGCCGGGACAGTCCTTCGGCCTTACCTGGGAATTGCAGAAAGAGGCCACCTCCTTCAACTTCAGCCTGCCGAAAAGCGAAAACAGCGGACGGGTATTCGAATGGTCCGCCGACGGCAGACAATGGACGACTATCGCCGACATCCCCACCGACCAGGCCCGCTTCAAATTGGAAAAGCTCGCTCCCGAAGCACGCTATATCCGTATGCGTAATGCAACTGACAAGCAGATGCAAATCTACCTGTACGAATTTGCCGTGACAACGAAAGAAGATACCTCCATCGACCCCGTCCGCCTGATGTATGACAAGAACCTGGAATCTGTCAACACATTGACCGCAGGTTCACGCATCACGATTGATAAGGAAAAGGAGGGTTCGCTCGAACTGTACTTGTCCGGCTCCCCTTGCAGCCAAGTTGTGGTAGAAGGCGCACCGTTGAAAGGGAAAGTGAAACAAGTGCTTTACTCCGGCCCGGCAAATTATATCAAACTGAAAAAAGAAGCCTTAGAGAGTGTAAAGGCATTAGAACTATATAACGCAGGATCATCCCCTGTCAACATCCACGAGATCAATTGACAAAGAACAACGGACAATTGACAATCAAACTGCAAAAACATTTAATTGTCAATTGTCCATTCTCAATTGTCAATCGTTCAATCCATCGGATACCGCACCCCCCATTCGGAGCGAAGATCATCCAGCATCTGCATGATGTGCAAAGTTTCCGCATGCGGCATACAAGGCGTTTCGATCTTTCCCTCGCGGATCGCGTCGATGGAAGCCTGCACCTGATACTCGAAACCCGTTATCTGTGGCGGACAGGTATAGCGAGCCACTTCCTCATGATTGACCGAATAGACGACTGCCAACTGCGGGTTGTTGATATTATCGACGATTATATATCCTTTATCCCCCGAAATAACTCCCTGGCGATCGTTCGCACAGAAAGCGGTCATTTGTAAAACAGCCATCCGATGATTCCGATACACAAAAGTAATGCTGCTCTGCAAATCCACTCCCGTCTCCCCTTTCACGCAGGCAGAAGTAATCCCCGTAATTTCCGAGCCGAAAAGCATCCTTGCAAAGTTGATCGGATAAACGCCGATATCCAGCAAAGCACCGCCACAAAGTTCCGGTTTGGCGATGCGCTCCTTCTCGGCAATCGGATATCCGATATTGGCCGTCAGCATCATCACGCGTCCGATCGTCCCGCCGTCAACCAGTTCGCGGAGCGTCTCGGAGAAAGGCATATAACGTGTCCAAATCGCCTCAGTCAGGAAAACCTGTTTTTCTTTCGACAGGCGTATCAACGTCTCTGCCTGCTCTGCATTGGCGGTAAATGCTTTTTCACATAAGACCGGCTTACCCTTTTCGAGGCACATCCGCGCCTGCTCAAAATGATGGGAATGCGGGGTGGCGATATAAATCAACTGCACTTCGGGATCATCTGCCAAATCCTCGTATGATCCGTAAGCCCGCGTAAAACCCCATTCACAGGCAAACCCTTCGGCATTTTCCTGGTTACGGGAAGCGACTGCATACGGTTCAACCCCTTCCATATCGCGCAGCGTATGCGCCATTTTGCGGGCGATATGCCCAGCTCCTATAATTCCGACTTTAAAACGTTCCATTAGCTGTCATTTTTTATCGGGTAAATATACAATAAAAATTCCATGCCCATGAAACTTTTACTTCACAAGCATGGAATTCAAAAGTGATCCGCAATACTATATCCTACTCCATAATCACCACCACCGGATTATCCTCCTCACCCACCTTTTTCAAGGCGGCCACTTCGGCAGGGATATCCGTTTCACCGGTGTTATCCTCGAACCAGGAGACGACTTCTTCCGAAGGGAGAATGGCAGCAAATTCGCCCGAAGCGGAGACAGATACGGGCTGTAAGGGAAGGAAGCCATTCGTATCGTCGGTTATCTTGTCATCGAGAGGAGAAACCTTGACGGCTCCGTCCGCCTTCCGGTAAAGGGCATTATAAGTCTTCTGCTTGTCGTTATAGACATTCGTCATAAAACGGAAAAGGATCACATCTTCGTTTTCCATGAACTTTGTCGGGTAGATAGCATCTTTCTTATCCTCGAAACGCTCGTTGTAAGACCAACTGTAGACACCTAAATCCAGCACGCGCACAGGTTGCAGCTCTTTCGCTGCCGACACCCGATAGATCGTATCATTATAAGACTGACGGAAATAAAGATCCTTGCCCGCATGCCAGAAACAACTGTTGCCAAGCGGATAAATGGCAGACCTGCCATCCTTATATTTTATGAACGCCAAACCATCTCCCCCATCTTTCAAGACCGAGATGGAAACAATATCGTCCGGAGTGATCGCCTTGTCTCCTTCCTGCCCGACCGGTAACGATTCCACACGGACAATCTCATCTCCACGGAACAGAGCGATACGGGCCGGCAAACTGTCGGTAGCCGAATAATAACCAGCGATAAGATCCGCATCCAGATAGTCGAACACTCCCATTGCCGGAAACTCATCGGCGGAAACCGAAGGAGTCCAGATATGGTCGAATCGACCGTCCGCCCCGTAAACAACGATTTCATTTTTCCAGCCATGGAAACTTAATTGGCCGGTATACGGGTTCTGCCATCCTCCGTGGACATTCGAATAGCCTTCAGGATCTTCCCCCACATGCCCGACCGAACGGATAAAGCGGCCCGTTTTTTTGTCGAATAGCTGGCAGCGGTCCCGCCCGGATGTCACAACAATCCAATCATTCAGGATAGTTGCATACGCTCCCTGCCCCACCAGGCAACTATCGGTCGTTTCCAAGGCGACATAGCGTATTTTCTTGAAACAGTCGGAAGTCTTCAACTCTGTCTGATTCTCAAAAGCAACTCCCAAAGGAATCGTTTCGAGTTTTGCCTCCTTTGTTTCCCCTCCGCCACTGCAAGCAGCAAGAAAAAGACATGCCACTGCCACAAACACATGATTTTTCATACGATTTTCATTTTACTTTAGAAGATGCTTTTTTCGTTGTGATCAGGATCACGCCTCCGACTGCTTTTTTTCCGTACATTTCGATGGCGCTCTTATCTTTCATTATCGATATCGATTCGATTTCGTTTGGATCGACCTTGTCCAGTCCACCCGTATATTCGACACCGTCAATCATGACAAGCGGGTCCGGCTTGGCATACCGGACACCTTCGGCAGGACGCATATTCGATTTAAATTCCAGAGGACGCAAGAGAGGCTTGTCTTTTTTTGTTTGCGACATCTTTTTGTCCTGTCGGGATGTGAGGACTTCGGCAAACTCCACTTCGGAGATATTTTCCAGCCGGCGGGAGATTTCAGGGCGGGCGAACGCAGCAACGGCAACGGCTGCAAGAGGAAGCACATAAAGGAACTTCAAGCGAGCCCAGGGGTTCGATTTTTGTTTTAACATCATAGTAATCCGCTTTTTAAGTTTACTGTGGTCGAAACTGTTGGCCATAGAGGTAAAACGCTGTGCTCCGACCGCTTTCTTTATTAATAACAATTGATAATGCTTTGCATCCACGCCATGTGCGATCACACTCTCGTCCGCCTCATACTCATGCACGTTCTGCAGTTCCTGCTTGAGCAACCAAACAGCGGGATTGAACCAATGCAGGACGGCACAACATCCGGCAAACCACATATCCAATGAATGGCAAGCTCTGATATGCGCCTGTTCATGCGCCAGGATTTCAGCTCCGCTCTCTTCCATATCAATGCGGGAGATAACAATATATTTCATCCAACTGAAAGGCGGGACCGTCAGGTCGGTCACGACAAGCCGCGTACCATCTTCCAATACGGCCCGCTCGCCCGAACGTATCAGATGCACGATCTGGCAGACGGAATAGAGGAACCGTCCTGCAAAAAAGAGGCATCCGCCGGCGTAGATCATAAACAAGGCCGCCAACCAAGACGGAAAGCGACTCTCTTCTTCCACAGGAGTTCCGCCCATTTGCAAGAACCGTTCGAGTTCCAACGCCGTACGTTGTACGGCGACCGGCTCATCGGCGGCAAGCTGTACAAAAGGAATCGCGATTGAAAAAACTATCACACCAAGAAGAGCCATCCGATTGAAACGGTGGAACGTATCCCGGCTCAAAAGCAGGCGATAGAACAGATAGAACACTGCCAGACAGCAGGTGGATTTTATTATGAATACTAAAAATGCTCCCACGTTGAAAGAATTAAAATTAATAATAATGAATCCCCCCCTCTCTTAATCATCAATTGTCGATTGCCTGTTGTCAATTGATTCTATCAGCTCCTTCAGTTCCTCCACCGAAATCTCCTCCTCCTTCACCAGCGAAGAGATAACACCGAGGTAGGAATTGTTGAAATACTTGGCAATGACGTTTTTCAACGTGCTCCGGCTATAATCGGCTTCTGTCACCGCAGCATAATATTGGTAGGTATTGCCAAACGTATGATGTGCCAGAAAACCTTTCTCCTCCAATCCGCGTACGATCGTGGAAAGGGTGTTGAAATGCGGCCTCGGCTCATCGTAAAACTCAAGCAGTTGTTTGACGAACAAAGGGCCTTTCGTCCAGAAATAGCCCATGATTTCTTCTTCTCTTGCAGTCAGTCGTTTCATGATATCTTGTTTGTTCGGGGCAAATATAACTAAAAAAAATAGTTTGCAAACTATTTCGATTAGTTTATAAACTATTTTTTTTAGTGGAACAGGAGTTGTAAAAAGTAAAAAATCCTGTCCGAAGTTCGGACAGAACTCCAAGAGTCCTAAAAACGCTGTCCGATCTCCGGATCGCATTTCAAAAACACCAAAAGTCCGGTCCGGGCTTCGGACAAAACCTCGAAAATCCTCAAGATGCCATCCGAGCTTCGGATCATATCACAAGAAGATTTGAAGTCCTTGCCGAAATCCGGAACGTATTTTTCGAGTATTTCAAATCATTTCCGAAATAAATGAGATTATTTGATAGACTGTGAAAATTAATGACTATCTTTCGAATCAATTAATTACAATCAATAATAGAACAACATGAAAAAAATCATCCGGATTCTAAATCTAGACATTCATTCCCTGAATAATGCCGAATACAAAAACTTCATGGAGCGCTTCTTCAAACTGATCCCGCTCAAGGCTGTATCAGGAGAGGAAGACCGCCCCAGTGAACTCCGCCTCTTGGGCGAAGAAGAAAACATGACATCGGATTTCGTAGGGATCAGCGATGAGGACAAGGCGACATTCAATGCCGACATGCTTCTCCTGACAGATGTCGTCAACCAGTCGCGCACGAACGACAACACGGCTCTACTGCTCAATCTCGACAAGCGTCGTGATCCGTTGGTTTCATTCATCATCAACACGACCTCCATCGGACGTAAAAGTTCGAATCCTGCATATGCACAAGCATGCATCAGCTTGTATAATATCTTGAAACCGTATCGCGGCATACAAAACATTCCGATGCAACAGGAAACCGCACAGATCAAAGGCATGCTCTACGATCTCGACAAACCGGAAAACAAACAGAAGATAACGCTTCTGCATCTCGACGACACCGTCTCCGAGTTGCGCGACGTAAATGACGAATTCGACGCATTGTCCAGCGACAGAACCAACGAACGGGCGATCAATGCAGTCGGGACGGCGAAGGAAATACGCCACCGCCTCAACTCGCAATACGACTATATCACTACCACCATCTTCGCCCACAGCATTGCGGTCCCGTCGGACGAGGCAACGCTTTTCATCACGCAACTCAACCAACTGATCGATGAAACCCGCACCGCCTACAACCTGCGCAAAGGTATCACCGCATCCAATAAGAACAAAGGGCAGGGCGGCGATGACGAACGTCCGGGCGAACTTTAAGCCCTCTCATCCCTTCTGCAACAGATAACCCATACAAGCACGAACCGACATGGTTTACAACAATAACCCATGTCGATCCGTGCTTATTTTCACCCTTTTCACACGCCTCCGAAGGACTATTTCATGATAAGAATTATTAAAATACTTATTGATAACATTTTTTAATAGGCACTGAACATTTCCCTTTTTCCGAGCTGTTTACCTCCACACCACCTCCTCACCCATCCCTGGAACAACATCGGAGGACAGACCAATCTCATCCAATTGCAAATCCAAGAGGGACGAAAAATAAAATCGTAATTCTCTATAATAATCAAGCAGAACTTTTGCATCGGAAAAACACCAGCTTCCGCTACACTCCCGCTCCCTTTTGCCGCAATCGCCACTACACACCTCCCCCCCTACCGCAGAGCTTTTTAAGTTAAGAAACGGATTAATCCGCATTTCCTTCCAGCTCCCGGAGTCGTAAACAAATCAAAACGGCTCTTGGTTATTGAATGCAAAATCGTATCTTTCAGTCACAAATCCCGAACATCTCATTGAAAAGGCGATCAGGTATGGAGGTAAAAACCAATTCATCGGAGTAGGAATCTAGACATTATTATTGCTATAGGGAATTGGAAATTATAAATTCACGCCCTTATTAAATTCTCAAAACCTGCGAATAAATAAGAGCTTTTTTAATGAAATGAATCGGGTTTTTCATATATGTTTTCTATCTTTGTCGTGATAATTGGACCTTGAAGCGTCAAGGAAACATTATTTTATGATTTATATAAAAAGCGTTTTGGTTTATCCTTAAGTAGAAATCTAGACAATTTCAAGCCATAGAAGGGTCATAAACAAAAATGCTCATGTTCCGATTATATACCCAATGTATATAGCATAAGGGCGTGAGCAAACTGTTGTATAGTACTGCATGGCGGGTTGTCTAGAACCTCTACTTAAGTCCGAACAACAGTCCTCACGCTTTTTCATTTTATAATACGCCCGATTTCGGAGGACTACCGGACAATTTAACAAAAATGCCTATGAATTAATAAGACAATATTTTTTTCCCACAATAAGCGATTTTAGTATTATCCCTAAGTAGAAATCTAGACAATTTCAAGCCATCCGGGAGAAGTAGCTAAACAATGAGTTCCTTACGTTTTATCGTATCTGTAAAGCGTGGGCTATGTTTATACTAATCAGGATTAGCGATAGTATTAAAGACAACAGTCCCGCGCTTTTTCATCTTAGACAAATCCGCCCGGGGACAGGGTACGGAAAGAAAAACAATAACGATAAAACAACTATTATATGACTACAAAAAGAGCTCTAATCAAGGAATTGGCACAACGGATGGAATGTACGGACGTTGCCGCGAAGAAGTTTCTGAATTCATACATCGAACTAATAACCGAAAAACTTTCAGAAGGTGAAGGGGTGAGCATTCATTATTTTGGCAAACTGGTTCCCCATTACCAAACAGAGCGTCCGGGACGTAACCTTCGTACAGGTGAAGAATGTAAAATACGCGCCCGCACATCAGTAAAATTCAAAGCCAGTGAAATACTGATTCAAAAACTGAATCCTGGAAAATAAAACAAAAAGAGTGCACCGAATCCGAGGGCACTGAAAAAGTTTCCTTGCAGCTTTTTAAAGAATTAAATCTGCACATAG